>Ga0101944_10000424_pt1 | contig 125547 bp, 94 predicted proteins | sample DewCreD2012metaG_FD_75245 | JGI IMG/M metagenome (GOLD analysis project Ga0101944, IMG submission 75245) | Hot spring sediment bacterial and archeal communities from British Columbia, Canada, to study Microbial Dark Matter (Phase II) - Dewar... ...
GGGTGCGGATGGCGTTGCCCACCAGCGAGGACAGGTCGGCGAACTGGCTGCCGACCAGTTGCATGCCATCGCCGGAGTCACCGGCGAAGCGCACGGTGGCTTGGTGGATTTCCTGAAGCTGTTTGTTGGGTTGCGAGGAGGAAGCCATGAGGGTCTTTCCAGATGGGGGTTCAGAGGCTCGGGGGGAGCGGGTTCGTCACACTGGCGCCGGACTGCGGGAACGCCGGTTCGCCGGGCGTGCTGACTGGCACGGTGAATTCAACTAGGGCAGACTTCAGCATAGAGCCATGCTCAGAAGTGGTCGCGCCGTTGTCGAGGTCAAACCGCGCCGTGGCGGCCGGTGGTGGCGGACTGACGCTGGCGAGCGACGAGGAAATCGCGTTGAGCACCGAGTTCGGCGCGACGCCCAGGAGGACGATGCCCGCGATCAACAGGACGCACAGGGCCCGCGTTCCCCCGCTGAGGGCAATGACGACCGGCTCGGCCACGTCGAGCGCATCGAGCAGTCCCGCGAGATCGTCGGCGAATTGTTCCATGGTCACCGTGCCCTCGGAGATCCCGCTTTGGCCGAAGCCGCGGAGATCGGGGGCGATCACGCGATGGGTTGCCGCGAGGGCGGCGATCTGCGCATCCCACATCGAGTGGTTCAAGGGGAAGGCGTGGACCAGCAGGACCGGCGGGCCGGCGCCCTGGTCGAGCGTGGCCAGATCGATGCCGTGAACATGGACTGTCTTCATGTCGGTTCCCCTTTGCGATTCGGAGGCGTCGATTGACGCACGCGGACGGCGTCCGCTACTTCTCGGCCCGCGGCGCCCCGCGGCCCTTGCTCCTCTCCTCCGCCGCAGTTCGGAACGCTTTCAGCGCGTTGGCAATCTGCGCCGAATGGGGCTCGACCTCGACCGCCCGCTCCTGGAAGCGGATCGCGTTGTCCAAGTCGCCCCTGGCAAAGTAGACGTGGGCCAACGTGTCCAGATACGCCCCGTTGTCCGGACTCAACTCGTTGGCCTTGGTGGCCAGGCGCAAGGCCTCGTCGAGGTCCTTGTGGGTGTTGCCCATCAGCCAGGCCGCCTGGTTGTAGGCAGTGGCGTCCTCCGGGCTTTCCTCGATGTCCCGGCGAAGCATGAGGACCGCCTTGTCGATCAGCCGGCGGGTCTTTTCGCGCTCGGCGTCGGTTTGGTCGGGCAGCTTCGCCAGCGCGATCAGGGTGTCGATTTCCGCGCTGTTGGCCAGGATCGCTTCGTTGAGGAATTGCCGGTGCTTGGCCAGGTCGCCTTGCTGCCGCCAGTGGCACGCCTCGAAGTAATGCATGCGCGCGGCAATGTCGGCGGCGTCGATGCCGTAGACGAGGAGCGACTCCTTGACCTGCTCGCGCACCGCCGGCGCAAGGCCTTGAAGCGCATTGAAGCCCGCGCGCCGGGTTTCGGCCGCGCGCAGGGATTCGCCGCGGTCGTGGAGCATCTCCGACAGATAGACCAGGGAGGCCACGCGGTCGACGATCGCCCCTTTGTCGGCCACGAGGCGATACTCGGCCTCGGCCCAGGCGTGCCGCCCCCTTCGCCGAAGCGCCAACGCGACTTGAAGCCTTGCGCGCACCAGCCCAGGCTCGGCGGTTCCGCCGAGTTGGCGGGCCTGCGCGGCCGTCTCCTCCGCCTTGTCCGGCTGGCCCGCGCGGGCGTAGGCCTCGGCCAACAGGTAGGTCAACATGGCCGCCGCTCCCCGCACGGTCCGCTCCGGGCTGGTCCGCAAGAGCTGCTGTTCCTCCGCAACCAGCTTCGACCATTTTTCCAAGGCTTCGCCGGGGTTTTCCCGGAGGGCGGCGTAGGTCAGCAGCCACACGGCGGGCCGGCGCTGACTTCCGGCCAGGTTCTCGCGAAGCAGGGGAACGAGCTTGGCCCAGGCGGGCCGGTCCACCGGATCGTGATACAGGATCTCCAGCGCGGCGTGGGCGGCCAGCATCTCCGATTTCTCGAATCGGATCAAACGGCACACCACCGGGATTCCGCCGCAACGCGGCAGTCGAACCAACCGCCCAATCCGCCACGCCCGCTCGTTCGTCCCCAGCAGCTCGTAACCTTCGAGCAGTTTCTGGGCCTCAGGCGGGTCCTTGTCGCCGGCCCATTGCGAGCGGATCAGGCGCAAGAGATACCTCGCCCGGCTGGCAATCTCGAAGTCCGAATGGTTCGATGCCTCGCTCAGCGCCTCGAACGCCGCGAATCCGAATCGAGCCAATTCCTCCTGGGCCCGTTGTCGAACGCTGTACTGCGGGTTGCCCAGTTGTCCAATGAGCTGCTCGATCCGCTTGGGGTCGTACGCGGGCGCAGCGCTAGAGTCCGCTGCCGCGGTCCGGGCCGCGGCCCACGCCGTGGGCAAAACCACCAACCAGGCCGCCACGGCCAGGCGCACGCCCCAGAAGCCGATCGTTCGCCGCCGCGCGTTCATCTCGGCCCCTTGAAGAGAATCGCAATAAGAAGGGTTGCTTTCTTCTTAGCTTACGTCATCGCGCCATCAACTGACAAGGCGGGTGCGCGCGAGGTTGTCCGCGTCATCGGGCGCGGCCCGACAAAGTCTCGAAATCTGCAACGTTCTCCGTCCCAGGGAAACCTTGTTGCCCTCGACAGGGCATGTTGCTCGTTCTCGCGGGTGGACATGGACCTCCCAAAACGACCGGCGGAACGGCTGCCAGCACTCCACCGTGGGCCTGCCAAATCCTCCTCACTTGGCGTGCTGTATTCCGCTACCCGAGGGAAGGGCGGTTTGAGCGTATCCCCGATCCCGGCCCACGGCATCTTGCCCGCCGTTTTGCGGACCAGACGGCCTTGTTTGGACATCGCTTGGGACAAGCCTTCAGGTTATCGGTCCCTGATGTCGCCGTGGTCCCCACGGAAAACCTGGATGTCTGACAGGCCGAGCAGGGTGTACAGGCGGCGGTCGTCGAGACCGTCCAGGACGAGCGAAGCGACGCTGAAATCCTGGTTGCGGCTGTGCTCGCAAGGGACGGCCACGACCACCGTGCCCGCCGCGGCCGCGGCCCGGCATCCCGTCTGACTGTCCTCGAGGACGACGATATCGGCCGGCGGAAGGCCCAGGCGTTCGGCCGCCTTGAGATAGATTTCCGGATGCGGCTTTCCGTGGGTGATGTCTTCGGCGGTGAGGGTGAAGGCGAAACGCGGCTCCAGGTCAAAACGCGAGAGCACCGCCGTCAACACCCGACGGCTGCTGCTGGTGCAGATCGCCTTGGGCAGACCGGCGGCCTCCAAGGCGTCGAGCAATTCCATCAGCCCCGGCATGGGAACCAGGCGCCCGTCCAAGAGCGAAATGAACAAGTCCTCCGACTCCTCGGCCATGGCCTCCCAGCGATCGTTCAGGTTGTGCCAGCGGATCATCGTTTCGAAGCAGGCTTGCGGCGGGCGGCCCATCACCGCGTCGCTCAACTGGCGCGTGTACTCGCGCCCGCGCCGACGCATCAGCTCGGTGCCCACGTCGAAATAGACGTCCTCGGTGTTGAACATCAAACCATCCATGTCGAAGATCACCGCGCGAGGAGCCATGGGAGGTTGCACGTCGCTTTCACGTTAGGTGGGGAAAGGTTACGATTGGCGGAGAAAGGGGATCCGCGCGCAAGCGTGCGGCGAGTCGCGGTCCCCTGGTCCAGGGAAACGATATCCGTCCCCTTGCGTCCCGCCCTCGTTCCCATGAGTGTAACGGGTCGAGGGCCGTGGCCGGAAGGGGGTGTCCGATGCGCGGGAGACTTGATGGCCATCGACGGGGTTCTGGTCTATGATGCGCCGTGCGTGGTTGCCGAAAAGGGCCCGCGGTGGCCGAACGCCGTGAGGGGCTGAAACGCCGGCCCAGGTGAATTGGCGCGGCGGCTGCGTCCTTCCGCGGCGGCAAGCGGGCCCGAAAGGGCCGTCCGCCGGTCCGCCTGCGGATTCGTCTGCCTCGATGTGCGAAAGGCGATTGCCATGAGAACCTCTCGTCGACGATTGCTCCTGACCGCGGCAGGCGGAATCGGCGCGGTGGCCGCGGATGCCGCTGCTCTCGGCGGCCAGCCCCGTGCGGGGGACGATCTTGCCCCCGACCGCCTGGTCGTTCCTCAGCGCACCGTGCCGGTGCTCGCCGAGGCCGACGTCGTCGTTTGCGGCGGGGGGACGGCGGGGATTGCGGCGGCGTATTGCGCGGCGCGTCACGGGGCGAAGGTCATTCTCTTGGAACGCTGGCCGAGCCTGGGCGGGATGGCGACCAACGCCCTGGTCAACATCTGGCATACCAGCGATCGGACCAAGCAGGTCATCCGCGGGTTCGTCCAGGAGGCGATCGACCGCGGCGGCCGGTTCGTGCGCCGCATGAGCGACTTCCCCAAGCGTCCCGAGACCCACGAGTTCGATTCGACCGGCATGCGCGTGGTCTTCCACCGGATGTTGCAGGACGCGGGCGTGCGGGTCGTTTGCAATGTGACGGCGGTCGAGTCGATCGGCGACGGCAAGCGGCTTCAGGCCGTGTTGGTGGACACGAAGACCGGACGCAAGGCGGTGCGCGGCCGGATCTTCATCGACGCCACCGGCGATGGCGACGTCGCGGCCAACGCCGGGCTTCCGTTCGACTTCGGCCGGCCGAGCGATGGGCGAGTGCAGGGCATGACGATGATGTTCCGCCTCCGCGGCCTCGACCCGGCCCGGGTCCGGGCCCATCCCCAGGACGCCGAGCGGGTCTTCGAGCGGATGAAAAAACTCCGCGAAGAAGGCAAGTTCCCCCCGTTCCTCGAAGCAGCCGCCCGCTCCTACCTCCTCAGCCCGCGCGACCCGTTGGTCTCGTACAACATGTGCCCCGTGGCGGGCAACCCTTTGGACGAGGAGGAATTGACGAAGCTCGCGCACCAGGCCCGCGAACAGGTCTATCGCTACGTCGATCTCTGGCGTAGGGAGATGCCCGGCTTTGACCGCGCCGAGGTCGAGCAGATGGGTTTCGCCTTGGGAGTGCGCGAATCGCGGCGGATCCGCGGGCTGAAGACCCTCGACGCGACGATGGTCGTCAAGGCGGTCAAACAGCCGGACGCGATTGGCCATGGTTTTTGGATGATCGACATCCACGATCCCAAGGGGAGCGGCCACACGACCTGGGTCGATCAAAAGGCCGAGATGATGCCGCCCGTCGGCCAAAGCTACCATATTCCGCTGGGCATTTGCCTGAACGACCGGATAGCCAACCTGGCCGTGGTGGGCCGCTGTGTGTCCGCCACGCACGAGGCCCTGGCGTCGGTCCGCCTCCAGTCCCACTGCATGGTCATGGGCCAGGGCGTCGGCACGTGCGCCGCGCTGGCGCTGGCCGGCGGGGTGAGCATGGCGCAAGTCGATCTTCGCAAACTGCAAGCCGTCCTCCGCGACGACGGGGTCTATCTGGAGGATGTGCCGGCGTAGGTCCCGCGCCGCTCTCCGCGTAAAACTCCGTGCGCCGAGACGCGGCCAGCAAGCCCCGATGGCTCCCCGCCGCCCAAAGAAGCGGCAAGGCCGCATCCGGTGCCGCGGACGAAGGGGCCCTTGGAGCGCGGCGAGAAGTCTGGTATGTTCGGCGCATGAGCGCGACCTACCATGAGGAAGACTACCGCCCGGTCGTCCTGGGCGAGGGACAATTCGGGTTTCTCCCGGGAACCACCATCGAGATCATTCGGCAGCCGGGCCGCCGGAAGCTGGAACACGTGCTTTTCGACTTTGACGGCACCTTGAGCCTCATTCGCGAGGGCTGGATGGAGGTGATGGTGCCGATGATGGTCGAGGTCCTCGCCGCCACGGGAACGAACGAGCCCGTCGAACGCCTGGCCGAGGTGGCGCGGGATTTCGTGACGGAATTGACCGGCAAGCAGACCATTTATCAGATGATCCGCCTTGCCGAGGAGGTGCGCCGCCGCGGCGGAACCCCCGAGGATCCGCAGGTTTACAAACATCGCTACCACGAGCGGCTCATGGAGCGGATCGCCGGACGGCGCGAGGCCCTGCGGTCGGGGCGCCTCTCGCCGCGCGAGATGCTGGTGCCCTATTCGCTGGAATTGCTCGACGCCTTGCGGGGCCGCGGCGCGGCCTTGTATCTGGCCAGCGGCACGGACGAGAAGTATGTCTGGGAGGAAGTGGAGCTTCTCGGGCTGGGCGCGTACTTTGGGCGCCACGTGTACGGGGCGCTGGACGACTACAAGTCGTTTTCCAAGGCGATGGTGATCGAGCGGATCCTCCACGACAACGGCGTCGAGGGCGCCGCCCTGCTGGGCTTCGGCGATGGATACGTGGAGATCCAGAACATCAAGGCGGTCGGCGGCCTGGCCGTGGCCGTGGCCAGCGACGAGGCCGGGCGGAGCGGAAAGCCCGACCCCTGGAAACGCGGCCGCCTGATCGGCGCCGGGGCCGACCTGGTGATCCCGGATTACCGCGACTGGCAGTCCCTTGTCGAGTTTCTGTGGAACGAGAAGTAGCGTCGCCATGCCCTTCGAGCAATTCGACCGCAGCCGCCTGAAGCTCCGTCCGTTGGCCGAACGAACGCACGACATCGACCGGTCCGTCCTGGTTCAGCCCGGCGGCCTGCGGCAGCCGTTCGTCCATGAGGCGATTCCGCGGATCGCCGCGAGGGTCGTGGCCGCGGCCCGCTCCGGGCGCACGGTGATGTTTTGCTGCGGGGCGCATGTGCTGCGCACGGGCAACGGGCCGTTGTTGATCGATCTGATGGAGCGGAAGCTCTTGACCCACCTGGCCCTCAACGGCGCGGGCGCGATCCACGATTTCGAGCTGGCCTGGATCGGGGCGACCTGCGAGAGCGTCGCCCGCTATGTCCGCACCGGCGAGTTCGGCCTCTGGCGGGAGACCGGCCGGATCAACGAGGCGGCGGTGGCCGCGGCGCGGTCGGGCATCGGGTTGGGCGAGGCGATCGGGCGGATGATCGAGAGCGAGCAATTCCCGTACCGACAAACCAGCGTGCTGGCCGCCGGCGTCCGGCTCGGCGTGCCGGTGACCGTCCACGTCGCCTTCGGTCAGGACATCGTCCACGAGCATCCGAATTTCGATCCCGCCGCCACGGGCGTCGCGACGTATGCCGATTTTCTGATTTTCGCCCAGAGCCTGACTCGGCTGGAGGGCGGCGTGTTCCTCAACATCGGCAGCGCGGTGATGGGCCCGGAGGTCTATCTCAAGGCCATCACCATGGCCCGAAATGTCGCCCACCAGCAGGGCGAGACGATCCGGCGGTTCACCACCGCCGTGTTCGATCTTCCCGACCTCGGCACGGACATCCAACGCGAGGCCCCCAAGACCGACCCTCGGTACTATTTCCGCCCTTACAAGACGATCCTGGTCCGGACCGTGGCCGACGGGGGCGCGAGCTTCTACGTTCAAGGCGATCACCGGCAGACCGTGCCGGCGCTGTACGACGCGATCGTGGAGGAGACGAACAGCCCAACCCCCAACGGGGACAGTCCGCGTCTGGGCATGGGCTCCAAGAGCGAGGGGCGACCGCCGATCCCATGATCCGGCGGAACGCGGCGCTTTCGGCCGCAAGAACCGCGGCCACGATGGGCGCGGTCCCATTCTTGGACAAGCTTTCGGTTCGGTTTCCTGGATTCTTCTCGGAAGACCCCCCTCATGAACACCTTTCGCGACTTGACCGTGGAACGGCTGGAAGAGATCATCGCCCATTTCCCCCGCGCGCGGATCGCGGTGATCGGAGACTTCTTCCTCGACAAGTATTTGGACATCGATCCCCGGCTGGCGGAAATCAGCCTGGAAACCGGCAAGACGTGCCATCAGGTCGTCCAGGTTCGTCACAGTCCCGGCGCGGCGGGCACGGTGGTGTCCAACCTCGCGGCCCTGGGAGCGGGCGCGATGTTCGCCGTTGGCTTTACGGGCGACGACGGCGAGTCGTACGATTTGCGCCGCGACCTGGCGGCGATGCGGTGCGACACCGCACACCTGTTCCGCGATCCGGACCGCATGACGCCCACCTACCTCAAGCCCCGCGACAAGACCGATCCGAGCCTGGCCGGCGAACACAACCGGTACGACACGAAGAACCGCTTGCCGACGACAGCCGAATCGCAACAGCGTCTGATCGCCTCGCTGGACGCGTTGCTGCCGCACGTGGACGCGGTGATCGCGGCCGACCAGGTCGAGGAACGCGACTGCGGGGTGATCACGACCCAGGTCGCGGCGGCGCTGGCCGAGCGGGGGAGGCTTTTCGGGGATCGGGTCGTGTTCTGGGCCGATAGCCGGCGGCGCATCGGCCAGTTCCGCCATGTGATCATCAAGCCGAACCAGTTCGAGGCAGTCGGCTGGGAAAACCCTCCTCCCGACGCCAGCGTGCCGGTCGATCGGCTCCTGGAAGCGGTCCAGCGGTTCCGCGCGGCCGTCGGCGCGCCGATCGTGGCCACGCGGGGGGCGGGGGGCATGTTGGTCAGCGATCCGGAGCCGACCCTCGTGCCCGGCGTTCGCGTTGAAGGTCCGATCGACCCGACGGGCGCCGGTGACAGCGCGACGGCCGGCACCGTGCTCGCCTTGGCAGCCGGCGCTGCCCTGCCCGAGGCCGCGGTCGTGGGCAACCTCGTCGCCTCGATCACCGTGCAACAGCTCGCCACCACGGGGGTCGCCCGGCCCGAACAGCTCGTCCCCCGGCTGAGGCTGTGGAGGGAGCAGCTCGGCAACTGAGCGCGGGTGCGTCCTTTGCCCCGGTGTTTTGTGGCGAGTGGAAACGGCGTGCCTCGGGCTTGCCCGCCGCGCACGCGTCCCGCCCTCGGAACCGCTCAGGCCGATTCCTGCGGCGAAGCCGGGGCTGCTGGCGAGATTGCGGCCGGCGCTCGCCGGATCAGCCAGCGCACGGACGATCGGCATCGATGCGCCCGCGCGCGGACTGAATGATCCGCTCGATAAGTCGCTGGAAGGGGATGCCTCGGGCGGTGCAGATTAAGGGGAGGTCGGAGTGGTGCGGATGGAGGCCGGCCAGCGGATTGACCTCGAGAAACTGCGGCTGGCCGGTCTCGTCGGAGCGAATGTCGATGCGGCCCGCGTCGCGGCACCCCAAGGCCCGCCAGGCCGCCAGCGCGATCGCCTCGGCCCGACGGACCTCTTCATCCTCGTCGCCGGAAGGGTGGCGATATTCCACCCGCTCCTCGCATTGCTCTTTGTTGACGTAGGAATAGACCTCGGGCTCGGCGCTGGCCTTGAGGATGATCTCCATCGTCCCGATCACCGCGGCCTCTGCGCCGGTGCCCCAAATTCCCACGGTCATTTCACGGCCGGGCAGGAATCGCTCGACGAGGACCGGCTGCCGGAATCGTTCCAGCAGCGAGCGTCCCACGGCGCGGAGACTTTCCCGGTCGCGGATCTTCGAGGCGGCGTTGATTCCTTTGCCCGTCCCCTCGGCCACCGGTTTGGCAAACACAGGAAAAGGCAGATCGACCGCGTCCAACTCGCGCACGTCGTGGACCACGGCGAAATCGGGCGTAGGCACGCCCGCCGCCCGCACCACGTGCTTCGTCATGCCCTTGTGCAGGGAAAGGGCCATCACCAGGGGATCGGAGAAGGTGTAGGGGATGCGGTATGCATCCAGCAGGGCCGGCACCTGGGCCTCGCGCCCAATGCCGTACATTCCCTCGGCGATGTTGAACACGAGGTCCCAGCGGTCGCCGGCCGCCAGCCGGGCGACGAGCGCCCGCACGTGGCCGATCCGATCGGTCTCGTGACCCAGGCCCTGCAACGCCAATTCGATCGCCTCGACCGTCTCGGGACGATCGAACTCGGCGGTCTCTTCCTCGCCAAAACCCAGCGCGAGGTATTCGGTGCGAAGGTCGTAGGTCAATCCGATGCGCATGGAACGAGCCGCAGGGGCAGAAACGGCGGTGAGCCGGGCGCAGCGCCGGCCCACCGGCAAGGCTGTCAGTGACCGTTCCGGCGGACCAGCGCTGCGCTGGGTCCGCCCGACGGTTTTTACGACGATCGCCGGGCGTGGAGGCCCGACAGACGGCAAACGACCCAAGGACGAACGAACGGCGAAATGACCAGGCAGGCGTCGACGACGCGACGAGCCATCGTCGTTGCTGGCGCATGGGCCGTTGGGGCCTTATCGTTCGCTTCTCGACGGCCTTTCGGCCTTGGGCGTTCAAGGAGCCAAGGGATCGGGATAGCGATACACCTTGCCCTCGTAGTTGCGCAGGAGCAGGTCGTCGCCGTCGCGTCCGACCACATAGTTCGGCTGCAAGGGGATCTTGCCGCCGCCGCCCGGGGCGTCGATCACGTAGTTCGGCACCGCGTAACCGGTCGTATGCCCGCGGAGCCCCTCGATGATCTCCAGGCCTTTGGCGACCGAGGTGCGGAAATGCGAGGAACCGGAGATCGGGTCGCACTGGTACAGGTAGTACGGCCGGACCCGCATCAACAGCAGGCGATGCACCAATTCCTTCATCGTCCCCACATCGTCGTTGACGCCCTTGAGCAACACCGTTTGAGAGCCGAGCGGGATTCCCGCGTCGGCCAGCCGGGCGCATGCCCGCTGCGCCTCGGGCGTGCATTCGTCCGGATGCACGAAGTGGAGGCTCATCCACAAGGGGTGGAATTTCCGCAGCACGCGGCACAACTGGGGCGTAATCCGCTGCGGCAACACCGCCGGCATCTTCGTGCCAATGCGGACAAACTCGACGTGGGGAATCTCCCGCAGCCGAGTCAAGATCCAGTCCAGGCGTTCCTCGCTCATCGCCAGCGGATCGCCGCCGGAGAGGAGCACGTCGCGGATCGCGGGCGTCCGGGCAATGTACTCCAACGCCTTTTCCAGCCGCGACTCGTTCGGAATCAGCTCGCCGTGCCCCACGACTCGGGAGCGGGTGCAATAGCGACAGTACGTCGAGCAGAAATCCAACACCAGCAGGAGCACGCGGTCGGGGTACCGATGCACCAGGCCGGGCACGGGGCTGTGGCCGTCCTCGCCCAAAGGATCGTCGGCCTCGCCCGGGGAACGGTGGAATTCCTTCGTCGTCGGGATCACCGTGCGCCGTAGCGGCTGATTCGGATCATCGCGGGAAATCAGGCTCATGTAGTACGGCGTCACGCCGACCGGGAGCATCGAACCGCCCTCGGTCAGGGCGGCCCGCTCCTCCTCGCTCAACACCAGCATCTGCTCGAGTTGAGACAGCCTGCGGATCCGGTTGCGCAATTGCCACCGCCAATCGTTCCACTCCTGGTCCGTGGCTTGCGCGAAGAATGCCTTGCGAAAGGCTCTTGTTTGGGGGTTACCGCGCGGGTAACGGGGGGGAGAAGAGAGAGGGGGGGATAGCGAGACGATTCGCCCCGCGGAAACGCGCCCCATCGCGGTTCCATCGGCGGGCGACAGCACGGGAAAGGTGCTGAGACTACTTAGCGGGACATCCGGGGGCTCTTCCTCGACACTTAGGGTAACTGAAGCGGACTCTCCATCGAACTTCATCATGCGTCGCGTCCTTACATGAACCCGCGCCCAGCGGGCCTCCTACGCCACCGCGACCCGCCACGGGCCGCGCATGGCCTGCGCACGCCAGGAGCCAGGCCACGTGAAACCACGGACTCCATCCCGGCAACACCAGGGGCTTGGGCGGCCGGCAACCCTGCCGTGCCCACGCAATCAGGAGCCCAAGATTGCGAATTCCCAAGGTTTCCCCTCATGGTCGCTCTTTTCCGAACCTTCTCTCGGCCACCTGAGTTCCCATGGTTGCGCGAGGTTTGCTATCTATTATCGTTTGTTTTCCGGGATGTCAATATGCTTAGTCGTTAGATTTTCCAAACTCGCTGCAATTCCTCCGCCCGGGAAGGTCGCCAGCCGGCCCCCGGGACCCGCGACGCCAGCCAGGCAACCGATCGGGACGGCCGCGGGAATCCGAGCCACCTGCCGCATGGGTCGCAGGATCGCGGCGCCGCGGCGCCGCCGACGGAAAAACCGCGCGAGACGAATCCCCTGGCGTGCAGCCGTGATCCCAACCATTCCTGGAAAGAGCCTTTCGAGACCGCAAAAGCGATCTGGTGCCGTCAAGGAATGGCCGGACGGACAACGACCCGGCTGCCGTGCCAGGCGAGCGAATCAACTGCCTTGATAGCCGGATTCCAGCCACCGGGGCGACCATTCGGTGGAGGGCTCGGCCAGCAAGGACTGCGCCCCGGCGGCGCGGCCCAAGGGCCCGACGGATCGCGCCCCGGGCGATGCCGGGGCCGAGGAAGCCTGATCGATGGGCAATCGGTCCATGGGCGGGCCGTCACCACGGCTGCCTTGCGATGTGGCGGGCTCGCTGGTGAGTTGCCCCAGGAAGGCCTGCGACACCCGGTCCAGTAAGATGACTTCGCTCTTCCGCTGGGGATCGGTCCGTGACCGAATGATCAGGATCACCTCCGCCCCTTCGGCCTTGCGCCGATGGATCTCGTCGAGTGCCGCTTGTTCGTCGGGGCTAAGGGCCTGGCCGGCCGTCGTTCCGCCGGCGTCCCGAGGCGGGGAAGCCGTGGAGCCGGCGGGCTGGCCCGGAGCGTCGGTGAGTTGCACGAGATCCGAGGGCGGGGGCATCTTCTTGGGCATCGACGGCGGACCCTCGGCGGCAAGGGCCGCCGCGGCGGGATTTGGCTCGGGCGAGGCCTCTTGCGCCTCGGGCGCCGGCCTGGCGCCGTTCGACTCGGCCACCTGAGAGGGCTCGCGGTACACAAAGGCCAGCCGGGCCTGGTCCAGTTCCGCGTGGATCGAGTCCAGGGCCGCGTACATCCCCTCGTTGTCGGTGGGCACCGCGGCGTTGCAAACGCCAATCACCAGACCGTCGGCGCTGAACAGCCCGCCCCCGCTTCGCCCTTGGACGGGAAGGCCGGAGACCTCGATGTTGGCCGGTCCGAGAAACTTGTCCAGGGCCGTGACGTGGGCGTGCCGGACGGTCGGAGGATCCCCGTTGTTGCAACCCACGTTCACAACCCTCGCCCCCTTGGCGACTCGATAGCCGGGAGGAGCGATCCGGGCTGTGCGGACCGGGCTGCTCACGCGGATCCTCAGCAAAGCGAGATCTTTCTCCAGGTCGAAGTGGACCAGTTCGCCGGGAATCCCTTCGACGGGTTGCGATCCGAACAGGTCCACTTGAATCCGTCCCTTGCCCTGCGAATCGCGGAACAAATGCCCGCAAGTCAAGATCAGGGCCTCGCCGCCCCGTGCGTCGACGAGCGTCCCGGAGCCGCAGGAATGTCCCGTGGCGTCCTCGATGCGCAGTCGCACGGTGCAGGCGATCAGATCGGCCTCGAAACGGGCCTGATCCTTTCCGGCCGCACTGCCCTCGCCGACGGACGCTGGTACGACAGGCACTGCGGAGGGCGCGGCCGCGGCAAAAGTCCGATCGGTGATCTCAGCGGGAATGGGGACGGCTTGCGTCCTGCCGTCGGCTTGGGGAATCGTCGCCCGGGTGCGCGACGCGAAGGGATCCACCGGCCCGGCCGCCGGCGGCGAGGCCTTTGGCCTGCCCAGGGCGAGCATTTGTTCCAGCCGACCCATGCTCGTCGCGCCCAGCACGCGATCCGCCTCGCGGCCATCGACCAGCATCACAAAGCACGGGATGCCGCGCACGCCGAATCGCGAAGCAAGACCGGGTTCCCGTTGGACGTTCACTTTCCGTATGGGATATCCTCGCGAGGCCAACTGTTGGACCACGGGATCCATTGCCCGACATGGGGGGCAGGTGTCGCTATAGAAGTCCAGCAGGACGGTCTCGCCGCCTCCGAGAACCGACGCCGCAAAGAGCACAGCGCCAAGCGGCCCCATTGTCCACCTCCTGTGGGCAAAAGGAATTCCGTTTCGTCCAATCGAGCCGTGTGCGTTGTCTGGGACCGCACTGAACGGGCGTGGCATTTTCGCCGGAAGACCGAAACGCCACAACCTCAGTTTTTCAGTTTTCGAGTTTTTTTGGTTTTTTTGGGGCCACCCGCGTCCAAGTCTTTTCCTCAGCGTTGTCAAGACTCGACCGGGCGGAGCGTTGCGGCATCCACTCCCGCGATCGGGGAGTTGACCGATTCAATGGCGAGGGGATGCGGGCGGTGATCGAGGCCCTCCGGACGGGATGGAGCGCGTCTTCGGATGGCCAGCGGGTCAAGCTTTGTTGGGAACCGTTGGCGCCGGGATCGATATTCGCACGAGCAGGCGCTCCAGGAGTTCCCTGGGCTGGGCCTGGCTGTCGCCTTTGAGGCCCAGGTCCGTTTCCAGAAGCCAGTGGTAAAGCCGCTGCGCGCGGTGGCGGCCCAGGCGTCGAAGCTGGCGTTCGGCTTTCGCCAGGAAGAAGCCTTTCACACCGGCCTGCTCCAGGGCGGCGCGGAGGGAGATTCGCCGTCCCGAGGCCTCCGCGGCGAGGACCAACCGAGTCGCGGCGGCCAGCCGGCGCAGCGAACTCGAAATCTGCGCCAACACCGCGACCGGGTACTCGCCCGCCAGAACGAGCCGGTCAAATTGGAGCAAGGCGTCGGCGGTCCGGCCGTCCAGAGCCGCGTCGAGCATGTCCCAGGCGGTCTTGGCTCGCCACGCGCCCACCATGCGGCTGACGAGTTCCGCGGTGATTTCGCCGTCGGGCCCGGCGCTCAACGCGAGTTTCGCCAGTTCCTGGTCGAGCAGCCCCAGGTCCGGCCCCACCATTTCAACCAGTTGTTCCGCCACGGGGGCCGAAAGCCTTGCGCGGTGGTCGTTCTGGGCGCTTGCAATCAGCCAACGGGTGAGGCGGGCGGGAGGGGGCGCCGTGCATTCCACCTGGAGCCCAAGGGCCGCCACGGCCTTGTACAGGCGGGTGGTCGCCTGCCACGAGCCGACTTCCAGAACGAGCACGCCGGTTGTCCTCGGGTGCGCGACGTACTCCTCCAGCTCCGCTCGATACCGGCCGACGAATGCGTCGGCCTCCTCGACCAACACAAGCCGCCTGCCGCCGCCGAACATCGCCAACGTGGCGAGTTCCCTGAGAACGTCGGACAACGCGGCGTTGTCCCCGTCGAACGTCGCCAGCGAAAACTCGCCCTCGCCCGGCCCGAGCACGGCCTGGCGGATTCGCGCGACGACCTTGCGTTTCAGGAACGACTCGTTCCCGAAAACAACGCAAACCGGCGGCGCCGCGGGGGTCTCGGCGGCGTCGAGAAAGTCGATCGCGTGGATGGGCTTGTTGGCGGGCATCCCGCCATCATAGCCCGGCGCCCTGGGCCGGTCGAGCGGGACTGATCGGGTGCGCGTCGACGATTCGGGCCGGGGGCGGCGGAGAGGGATGGGTCGGCGGGACCTCGCGGCGGACGACGACCCAAACGTCCGGAGGCTCGGAGTTGGGCTGGGGCGGGCGCGCGTTTTCGGCTGGCTCGCGGACCTGGACACGAAATCCGTACACCCCTTCTTCCAAGACGGTGATCACCATGGGGCTGCGACGGTCCGGATCGCTCCCGTAGTTCAACCAGGTGCGGCCCCCGTCCTGAGTGCCCCAAAACTCGATTTGCGCCGCCTCTTGGCGCACGGATGGCCCAAGGTCGTACTCCAACGCGAAGGTCATGCTGTTGACGACGCGGACACGGGGCGGGGCGCGATCCGGCGCCGCGGGTTGCGGTGGGGCGGCCTGCGGACCGACCACGACGTTGGTTCCCTGAGAGCGGATCGTTGTGGCGGTCGTTCCCTGCGGAGACCGAACCGGACGCCACGCGGAACTCGGCAGGCGCGACTGGCCAGGTCGCTCCGGCGAGTTGAGTTGCGGCAAGCCATGCCTGGCATCGCCCTTCGGCGCGGACGCCGGGCTTGCGTCCGACTCGGGGACCGGGCGAGGCCGCGGAATGGATGACAAGTGCGAGCCCAACTGGGCATGGCTCACCGCCGTGTTGCCCGCCATGTCCGCCACTTCCCCGCGGATTTCCACCCGTTCCACGCCCGTGGGCAACCACCACGTGGCCTCGCCCACGTGTTCCGGGCCGCTGTTGCCATCGGGCAGCCGATCGAGGGCTACGCTCTGCCAGGGCTTGTTGAATTCCTCGCGGTATTGGATCGTGAGAGAATCGGGTTTGGGATGCGACTCGGTCACGCGCCAACGCACCATCACCTGTCCACTGGGGCCGCGTTCGGCGGCGATCTCCAATTTAGGGGGGACAGTGTCCACAATGACGCGGAGCCCCGGCTTTTCGCTGGACGGCGGCTGAGGCTGCTCGCCCCGCAGTGCCGTGCGAAGGATGAACCAAAACTCCCCGTCGTTGCCGGCTCGAAACAGGAAATGCCCCTTCTCCGGGTCGACCTGGCTGTTCAAATCCCACGTGGCGCCACGATTGGTGGATACGTAGAGGAGCACCTGGATCGGCTCGCGACTGGCAGCCCCGGTCGACGCATCCACCCGAAAAGGGATTGCGAAATACGTTTGCCGGGTAAAGATGGGCCGGACCAGGCCGTCGTCGGGCGCGGCCGCGCCCTGGGCGACGCCGACCCCCACCACCCAAAGCAATACACCGCCCACCAACGCCAATGGAATCATGTTCCGATACCCCACCGTAATCTTTATCGGCGGACAGGCCGGTGGGACTGGAGGGGATAAGAAAGAGGGGTAAATTGATCGTTCGCGACTGGTCCAGTTCAGAGTGATGCACCAGCCCAGGGCTGCGTGGCCGTCCACTGGATCGTCGCCGCGGTTGCCCAGGGCGGGAACGGATGGTTTTGCCACGAACGCGAGGATGAGGCAGCCGGTTTGCGAACCTGTTGGGCCGTCACAAGCGCGAGTAGGCAAGCGCTAACCGCGCGTGCATTTGACGATTTCGACGTATTGCCGGGCCAATGATTCGATGCGTGCGAGGTTTCGTTCCGCAAGGGCCTTGGGTTCAACCAGGGAACCCCCGATGCCCAAGGCGCACGCGCCAGCGCGAAGGAAATCCGCGGCTGTTTGCAGATTCACGCCGCCGGTGGGCATCAGCCGGACTTGGGGCAAGGGACCAGACAGGGCCTTAAGGTAGCCTGGACCCACGAAATCCGACGGAAACACCTTGACGATATCGGCGCCGGCCTCCCAGGCAGACACTACTTCCGTGGGCGTGAAGGCGCCCGGAAACACCAGTTTGTCATAGCGGTGGGCCATTCGGATGACGTCATGATTGACGTTCGGCCCGACCACGAACTGGGCCCCGGCCAAGATCGCCGTGCGGGCCGTTTCCGCATCCAGCACGGTGCCAGCGCCGAGCACGATTTTGTCGCCCAGGCGATCCGCGACTTCCTCGAGAATCTTGTGGGCCCGCGGAACCGTAAACGTCACCTCCACGGCTTCGACGCCCCCGGCGGCCAACGCGGCTGCCGCGTCGGCGAGCATCTCGCCACTGGGGGCGCGGATGATCGCCACTACCCCGCATTTGAGGATCCGTTCCAGATGCGCCAGTCTTGACATGAGATGAGGTTCCTTGGACGTGTTGAAGGACGCTGCACATCACGGGTTCCCGACCGATTCCGTGATTCCTGGAACCCCCGTTGTCGTTCGGCAGCGGCACGTATTGACGCCAAGACGAGAGACTATCTATTCCCCGTTCGGGTGTCAATTGGGGTGAATTGAGAAGCTGGGGGGATTTTGCCATCGGCGCTATTGGGGAAGCGCGTTCTGGACTCGACCCGCCTTCGGGTCGATAATGTTGGGGGGCATTCGTGCGCTGGCGTGGGTGGGCGATGTGGCGAATGCAAGATTCCGTTGCCGATTTGGCCCTCTCCTTGCTGATCCTCGTGATCCTGACCATCGTCGCGGTCTTTGTGATCGTCAGGGTCCGAAGGGGTGCGAGGGAGGAGGATCCTTCCGGCATCGAACTCTTGTCAAAGTTTCGCGACGTCCACGCTCAAGGTGGCCTAAGTGATGCGGAATTCCGAACCATTAAGACGCGGCTTGCCGATCGCGTCATGGACGGACTGAAGGACAAGGAGGAAAAGGGTTAGGACGAGCCTGGCGGTCCGAGGCGGGCGTCTTCGCCGTCGCGGGGCGAATCCGCCTGGGGCGGCGCGGTCGCCTGGGAACCGGGTTTTTGTCCGATGGTTGGCGCGGAGCCGAAGCGCGGGAGCGGCGGGCACGCGGGAATTCAAGGAGTCGACGCCAGCGCGGCGGAACCCTTGTTGGACGCCGAGCGTAGGATCAATCAGGAGACGGAGCACCGAATCACTCTTCCCCCACGCGATCCTGGTCAGGGCGGCTGATCGCGCGGCCGATTTTTGAGCTTCCACAGGAACACCCCTTCGCTTGCCTCACCCAGGGACGGAGCCGGCAGGTGAGACGATGAAGGACTTCGTATGCCAACTGGACGGGATTTCAACTCGGGGCGTCGCGGAACGGGAACGACGAAGAAAAACGCCTTCTGTTCCTTTTGCCGGAAAAGCTATCGCGACGTAGGCCCTCTCGTCGAAGGGCCGGGCGACGTCTATATCTGCGGCGAGTGCATCGACCTGTGCCAGTCGATCCTCGACCAGGAGCGCCGCCGCCGAGGGACGGGCAAAGAGTCTTTTGCCAAGATCCCCTCGCCCCGGGAAATCATGCGCCAGTTGGACGAGTACGTCATCGGCCAGGAACACGCGAAGAAGGTCCTCTCCGTCGCCGTGCACAACCACTACAAGCGGCTGTCGCGGAAACACGCCGTTTCGGACGTGGTCATCGACAAGTCGAACATCTTGCTGCTGGGGCCGACCGGCTGCGGCAAGACGCTTTTGGCCCAGACCCTGGCCCGGATCCTCGACGTCCCCTTCGCCATCGGCGACGCCACCACCCTGACCGAGGCGGGCTACGTGGGCGAGGACGTCGAAAACCTGCTCTTGAAGCTCCTGCACGCCGCCGATTTCGACATCGAGGCCGCCCAACGCGGCATCATCTACATCGACGAAATCGACAAGATCGGCAAGACGAGCCAAAACATCTCGATCACCCGCGACGTGTCGGGCGAGGGCGTGCAACAGGCCCTGCTCAAGATGCTCGAGGGCACCGTGGCCAACGTGCCTCCCCAGGGCGGACGCAAACATCCCGAGCAGCAGTACATCCAAATCGACACCACCGACATCCTCTTCATCTGCGGCGGCACGTTCGTCGGCCTGGAAAAGATCATCGCCAAACGCCTCGGCAAGCGGACCATCGGGTTTACGCAGGACTCGGGCCTGCGGACCAACGAAATGGAACTGGCGGAGCTGCTGCCGCGGGTCACCAGCGACGACATTTTGCAGTTCGGCATGATTCCCGAACTGATCGGGCGGTTGCCGGTCGTTTCGCCGCTTTTGCCGCTCGACGTGGACGCCTTGTGCCGCGTCCTTCGCGAGCCGAAGAATGCCCTCTGCCGCCAATACCAAGAACTGTTCGCCATGGAGAACGCAAAGCTGGAGTTCACCGAGGGCTCGGTCCGCGCGATCGCCGAAAAGGCGCACGCAAAGGACACCGGGGCCCGGGGGCTCCGCTCCATCGTCGAGGAACTCATGCTCGACATCATGTTCGAGCTTCCCGAGCAGCCGCAGGGCCTCACCTACGTGGTCACCGAGGACGTGGTGGCGGGACGGGCCAAACTCTTCCCCATGGCCGAGGCCAAGCACAAAAGCGCGTAAGCCTCGCTATTCCGCAGGTCCCCGCAAACTTACCGACGGTCGGTCTGCCGGCCGGGGGGGATTCTGGGCCTCCGCTTCAGGCATACAAGCGGTAGCGCCCAAGCGGAGGGCCCGGGGCCGCCGATATTGACGGCCTCTTGCTCGACCCCCTATATTGCACGGTTTGATCGTTGGTAACCGTTCCCAGGCCGGGGCGGGCTGGTGTTCGGGCCGTTTGGGATCGAACAACGCGCCTGCCCCCGCACTGGCGAGGGGGAGAGTCCCATTTGCGCGGACTTCCTCGCCGTCATTCAGGACGCTCCCCGTGAACGGCTACGATGGTTGCAAACGGCGTCGAACCGGGGTTGAGACGCTGTGATGGGTCGCGAAGCCCCGCTGCGGGACGAAGGGTCAATATGAAGGCCGAAGAACGCCACAAATTGGAAACCAACATCCTGGCCGACTGGATTGGCCAGACGATCGCGGACATCAAGCCTTACGCCAATTGGATTCTCGTCGGGGTGGTCGCGTTGGCGGTGATTGCTGGCCTGGCGATCGGCTGGCCGAAGTTTCGCGATCGAGCGTCGGCGTCGGCATGGGACGCTTTCTACAATGCAATGGCTGCCGACAATTACGCCGAGCTGGAGCGGATCGCCGAGGACCACCCCGGCACTCCCGTGGCCCACTGGGGTCTTGTGGTGGCCGCCGACGCCCGCCTGGCCAGCGCCTGCATGCAACTTTTCAGCGACAAGGCCAGCGCTGCCCAGGAATTGCGCCGAGCCATCGAAGACTATACGACCGTCCTCAACGAGACCCGGCAGCCCGAACTCCGCCAGCGAGCGTTGTTTGGCCGGGCGCGGGCGTATGAGGCGGTGAGCGGGAGTCGGCAGGGGGAAGGCGAGATCCCCAAGGCCATCGCCGACTACGAGCAATTGGTCGAAAACTGGCCCTCGGGGAGCTACTCGGGCCTGGCGGCCGAACAAATCAAGCGGCTTAAGGCTCAGGAGACCAAGGTTTTTTACGACAAGTTCGCGGCCTTCTCTCCCGCGAGGCCGGTTTCCAAGGAGCCCGAGCCCGGCCAAAAGACGCTTCCCTTTGATCCCAGCAGCCTGCCCGACAACAGCCCCTCCGAGTTTTCCAAGCTCCTCAACCTCGATGACCTCAAGGTCAAGGGCGCCAAGAGCGAGGAAAAGGCCGAGGCGTCGAAGGGCCAGCCCATGAAGTCGGAGCCCGCCAAGGGCGAACCGGCCAAGGCGGAGGTTGAGAAAACGGCCCCCAAAGGGGACTTGCCGAAGGCCGCACCAGCTCCGCCGGTTCCGGCCAAAGCCGATCCGCCCCGCAAATAGTCCGAAACCGCCCGCCCACCGCTTAACGGCGAGCGCGGCGGGGAGCCGCGACCCGATTTGCAGGCGGGCGAGAGAGAACCCTGGCTGCGCCTTGCCCGCCGTGAATTCGCGCAATCTGTCGTCCGAACCCGTCGAACTCCTGGTCGCTGTGGATCAGGCGGGCTGGCGTCTGGACGTATTCCTGGCGCACCATTTTCCGCATTACAGCCGCGTCCACCTCCGCCGGATCATCACGGCTGGCGGGGTTCGCGTGGACGACCGCGGCGGAAAACCGAGTTATCGACTCCATCCGGGCCAACGCGTGCTCGTCACCTTGCCGGAAATCCCTCGCGAGGCCCCCAAACCCGAACCCATTCCCCTCGAAATCCTCTATGAGGATGACTGGCTGGCAGCGATCAACAAGCCGCCGGGCATGGTGGTGCATCCGGCTCGGGGACACTGGTCGGGAACGCTGGCCAGCGCCATCCAGTACCATTTCGGCGGCCAATTGAGCACGGTGGGTGGCCCGAGTCGCCCAGGAATTGTCCATCGCCTGGACCGCGATACCAGCGGGGTGATCGTGGTGGCCAAGAACGACGTGGCCCACGGCGTCTTGGCAGCCCAATTTCAAGATCGGCGCGTGGAGAAAGAGTACTTCGCGATCGTGGCGGGGACCCCGGAACTTGACCGCGACCGGATCGAACAGCCCATCGGCGCTCATCCCCACGAGCGAGAGAAAATGGCAATCCGTCGCGACCATCCGCAGAGTCGCTGGGCCGAGACGTTCTACGAGGTCCTGGAGCGGTTCGATGGGTTCGCCGCCGTGCGGATCGTGCCGAAGACAGGGCGAACGCACCAGATTCGGGTCCACCTGGGGCATATTGGCTGCCCGGTGCTTTGCGACCGCCACTACGGCGGACGCGCCCGGCTCACCCGAGGCGAACTCCGCCGCGACCCGAGCGACACCCAGGTGCTTCTGGAGCGTCAGGCCCTCCACGCCCTTCGTCTTCGCATCGCCCATCCCGACACAGGAAAACGCCTCGACCTGGAAGCCCCGCTTCCAGGGGATATTCAGTGCGTGTTGGCCGAACTCAGGCGCTGGCGGTCCACGCCCTCGTAGAGCTGATCCCCAAACGGGACGGACCCCGTCGTGGGACAGGCTGTTGGGGCCTGTTTGAAGACGCGGTCCTGGGGGATCAGGTGGCCGGTCTTGGTCGTTCGCCCGTGCAGGGAGTCGGACGTTTGAGGTCGGATTCCATCATCGCCTCTTCCCAACCCTCCTCCCAACGTTTTCTCTGCTCGGTATTCTCGGCGTAGGGGTTATTCTCCAGCTTCACGCCGCTTTGAAATGCCGCGCGGCCCTCTGCGTAAGCGTCGTTCATCACTGCGTCTCCCTCATTGGACGAGCACGACTTGGAAAGCGAAAAGCCGGGACGAAAGGACCCGGCCGGGGGCGAATCTGCTGCGGAGCCTGGTTCCCGACCGTCGCCGCGGCCGCCCTGGGCCAAGAAAACAGGGGCCTCGAACCGAGTCGCTCGCGCTGGCGGACAAGCGGGCTGCTCGGCGCCGCTGTATTGTACCGTGCCGGGCAAGCGTGGCGGCGGGGGGAACCCGGCGTTATGATGATGAGAAGCGGCGGGGCCAGGCATGGGGTTGCCGAAACCGTTTCGCGAGCCCTTGCGGCGCACGGCGTTTGCGCAACAGCCCATCGCCTCTGCCTCCGTCCATGCCCCCACAAGAACACCGGACCGCCCGAAACCATGCGCTATCGTCCCATCGACCCCGAGTTGTTCAAGACCAACCGTGAAAACCTCAAACGGTTGTTGCTCAAGAACTCGGTGGTGGTCGTGAACGCCAACGATGTCTTGCCGACCAACGCCGACGGCAGTCTGCCCCTGGTGCCCAACTCCGACCTGTTCTATTTGACCGGCATCGACCAGGAGGAGTCGATCTTGGTCTTGGCCCCCGACGCCGACGAGGAGAAGCACCGCGAGCTGTTGTTTCTGCGGGAAACCAACGAGCACCTGGCGACGTGGGAAGGCCCCAAGCTCACCAAGGAGCAGGCCCGCCAGATCAGCGGCGTCGAGCGCGTGCACTGGCTCTCCGAATTCCGCCCGATCTTTCATCGGCTGATGTGCGAGTGCGAGCATGTGTACTTGAACTCGAACGAACATCCTCGGGCGGTGGTCGAGGTCGAGACCCGCGATGCCCGATTCGTCCGGGACTGTCTCGCCCGCTATCCCCTGCACGACTACCAGCGGCTGGCTCGTCTGATGGCCCAGTTGCGGATCGTGAAATCGGCCTTGGAGGTGGAAGTGATTCGCCGCGCGTGCGAGCTGACGGCGCGGGGTTTTCGCCGGGTGCTTAAGTTCGTGCGCCCGGGGGTCACCGAAACCGAGATCGAGGCGGAGCTTGCCCACGAGTTCATTCGCGGCGGGGGCGGATTCGCCTATGCGCCCATCGTGGCGTCGGGCGAGAACACCTGCGTGCTCCACTACATCCAGAACGACCGGGCGTGCCACAAGGGCGATTTGCTCTTGTTGGACGTGGGAGCCAGCTACGCGCATTACCGCTCCGACTTGACCCGGACGATTCCCGTCAGCGGCCGTTTCTCGCGCCGCCAGCGGCAGGTCTACAACGCCGTGCTCCGCGTGTTGCGCGAAACGGTCCGCCGCATGGCCCCTGGCAAGCTCCCCAAGGAACTGCAAAAGGACGCGGAGAAGCTGATCGAGGAAGAACTCCTCCAGCTCGGCCTGCTGCGGCCTTCGGACATCAGGAAGCAGGACCCCGACAAGCCGGCCTTCAAGAAGTATTTCATGCACGGCGTTTCCCATCCGTTGGGGCTCGACGTGCACGACGTCGGCTTCACCACCCAGCCCATGCAGCCCGGCTGGGTCTTGACGTGCGAACCGGCCATTTACGTGAGGGAAGAAGGCTTCGGGATCCGTCTGGAAACGGACATTTTGATCACCGAGTCGGGCAACGTGGATCTGTTGGCCGATGTCCCGATCGAGGCGGATGAAATCGAGGAACTTATGCGCGCGGATGGATAAGCCGCGGGACGCGTTTCATGATGTCCAAGCCTGTCGAATCCCGGCTTCGAGCCATCCGGGCGAAGGTGGAAGCGAGCGAGCGGCTGTCGCGCGAGGACGGCGAGTTCTTGTTTCGGCCCGACGTCGACCTTCACGCGGTGGGCCGGTTGGCCGACCTGGTGCGCCGCCGCAAGCATGGCAACCTGGCGTTCTACAACGTCAACGCGCACCTGAACCCGACCAACGTCTGCGTCTACCGCTGCCCGTTGTGCGCCTACAGCCGCGATCCGGGCGATCCGGACGCGTATGTGATGAGCCGGGACGAGATCCTCGCCCGTGGACGCGAGGCAATCCAGGCCGGCGCGACGGAATTGCACATCGTCGGCGGCCTCCATCCGGCCAAGGATTACGCGTGGTACCGGGGAATCCTCGCCGATCTGCACCAGGCGTATCCGTCGCTCCACCTGAAGGCGTGGACGCCCATCGAGATCGCATGGTTCGCTGAAACGAGCGGCCGGACCGTGCGCGAGATTCTCGAGGACCTGATCGGGGCGGGGCTGGGGAGCATGCCGGGCGGCGGGGCGGAGATGTTCGACGCCGAAATCCGCGGCCAAATCGCCCCGCGCAAGGCCGACGCCGAAACCTGGCTGGCCGTCCATCGCACGGCCCACGCCCTGGGGCTGCGCACCAACGCCACGATGCTCTACGGCCACCTCGAGCGCGCGGCGGCGCGATGCCGGGTGGACCATCTGCTTCGCCTGCGGGAGCTTCAGGACGAGACGGGGGGCTTTCAGGCGTTCATTCCCTTGGCCTTCCACCCGGAGGGCACGCAGTTGGCCCGGCGCGTCCCCCGCCCGCCCACCGCCTTGGACGACCTCCGTACCGTCGCCGTGAGCCGACTGCTGCTGGACAATTTCGACCACGTCAAGGCCTACTGGATCTCGCTCGGCGTTCCGACCGCGCAGATCGCCTTGTGCTACGGGGCCGACGACCTGGACGGCACGGTCCGTCATGAGAAGATCCACCATGAGGCCGGGTCCAAAGCCCCGGAAACCTTGACCGTCGAGGACCTGGAGGCCCTGATACGCGAAGCCGGATTCGATCCGGTGGAACGCGACACCCTCTATCGCCGCGTGCGGCGCAACGGAACGGCCTGGTGGGTTGAACCGTCGGGGCCACGGCAGGCCGCGGCAGGACCTTCAACGAGTTCCGCCCCCCGCCCATCGTGACGGTGGCGGCCAGGGCCGCCGGCGCTTCCGAAGAAATGAAGTTGGCGATCCGGACGGTGAGGATCCCTTCCCGCAGAACTTTGTCACTTCGCGTTGGCCTGCAAATACTGCAAGTAGGTTTTCTGCACGAAGGCCACGCAAGGTCGGCCGTTGACGGCCCGTTCCACGCACCGGGCCTCGGGCGAGTTTGCCCGCTGGAGAACCGCCTTCACCCGCCCGACCTCGCCCCGCCGCGCGTCCTCTTCAATATCCGCCCGCGTCAGCCCGAAACAGGCGCAGATCGGCGCCTCGGGATCCTTGGGAAACACGGGCCGCCGAAGGTCCTTCGCCAGGATGACGCGCTCGAAGCTGTCGAAATAGGCCACCGGACATTGGGCCGAGGGACAGAAGTTCGCTGCCGGGGCAATCCCGCTTTGCAGCCCTTCGGGCACGTGGGCTCGCAGCGTAACGCTTCCCACCGGTTCGCCTTTCGAACCGCAACGCGGACAATACTCGGCCGCCTGATCTGGCTCGCGCACGAATGCCTTGTTCATCGTCGGCCCACCTGGCGCCCATGCGTGTCCCTCGAAGAGTCCAAGCTCCAAGGGATGAAGGGAAGATCCTCAAACTCGGCTCGCGCGTCGCGGGGCCGCCAGCCCGAGGGACGCGCGTTGGGTCATCCCGGGATCCCGAGGCGCTGGGCCCGCGCCCTCTGATAGGCCTCGTCGCGCTCCGCTCCGCCGCAGATGCTCCACTCAGGCGAGCGGGCCTCTCCGTCGCCGTAGGCGCAGACATCACGGGTCGAGGGAATCCGCGCGTACAGCAATTCGAAGAGCCGCCGCGCCGGCATCGTGTCCCCGTACTTCAAACCAAGCTTCTGAAGCACGTCGAGGTCCTTCTTCTGGTCGCGAAGCGCCATGCTGCGGCCCCCCACGCACAAGTTGCTCTGGGGATCGTAAAGGGAGCAAGGGGGGCAAATCATGCAGCAACCGGCCACGAGCGTCACGGGAATGTCGGGGGTCTTTTGGATCGCCTCGACCGCCTCGAACAGGTTGTCCTCGACCAGGGGCGCGAGCTTTTCGGCACGCCCGAAAAAACAGCTCATGCACATCAAGTGGTGCGGCCGGATCCGCAGCGCTTTGGCCTGGTACATCGCCGCGGCCGACTCCGCCTTGGCGGTCGCTTTTTCCTTCGCGTCGCGCGGCGTGAAAATCGCTTGGATTCCCAGGGCTCGGCCCTTTTCGTAAAAACCGCTGGAAGCCCGAGAACAACCGCGCCATGCGTCGCCGGTCACGGCGTCGTACGCGCAAATGCCCCCGGCCGTGGGAACCTTCGCGAGCAGGCGTTCGAAAACATCGACGGCCGGCCGGGTGTCGCCCGGCGCCATGCCCAGTTTTTGCAGAATGTCCAGGTCGCGTTTCGCGTTGAATAGTTCCCCTTCGGGGGTGTCGTCGGCGTGTCCGGGATTCTGGTAACGGAAGACGGTATCCACGTTGCACCGCAGCGACAGCGGCCGTTTTCGGTCTTGCCGGACCGCGTGGAGAATCCGTCGAAGACGCTCGTCGGCTGGTCCCTCCCCGCCCTCCCCGATCCGACAGACAATGCACATCAGTTGATAGGGTCGCGCCACCAGAACCGACGCCTCGTCCGCCGGCACCGAGGCGGGCTCGCCTGCGGCAACCGGGCATCGCCGCGCCGATTCCGCCGCGGCAAGGGCCGCCGCTCCCAGGCCGGCAAACGTCCTTCGCGTCATGCGGGGATCCATGGCAAGTCTCGCGTATCGGGGTCAACGTCCGCAACCGTTAACAGGTCCGCGGACAGGCACATTTTTCGGCCAGTTTCGGAATGAAATGCGCGTCTCGCCTTACATGCGAACCGGGTAGTCCCATGGTCGCGGACTTCGCCGCGAAAATCGGGGAAAATCGCGACAGTCCTCCTGAACGGTTGCAACGTTCCAGCCCACTCAGGCATTATGCCGGCCGGCGCGACGGCGAGCAATCGCCCCCGCGCTGGCCCGGACTGCCGGTTGGCGGAAATCCAGGCTGGCAACGTCGAGGGACAGACTTCCAGGGTGTCGAAGCATTCGAAAACCGAGGCTTCGGCAGGACCTCTAGAACAGCCTTTCGAACAACGACGAGGCGTAACGCACCACATCCAAGCCGAGCACCCAGAGCATCAGCCCGAGGATGAACGTCAATCCCAGGTAGGTCAGCGTCAGGTGGACCTTCTCGCTCGGTGGCTTGCCCGTGACGCCTTCATAAGCCAGGAAGACCATGTGGCCGCCGTCCAAAACGGGGATGGGCAGGAAATTGATCACCGCCAGGTTGGCGCCGATGATCGTCAGGAACAAGAGCAAATCGGCGAAGCCCTGGGAGGCGAAGCGGTAGGCCATGTCGAAGATCGAAATCGGTCCGCCAAACGCGGTCGGCGACACCTGCGTGCCCAGCTTTCCAAGGAAACGATAGACCAAGGTCATCGCGTCGATCGTCTCGCGGGCGCCCAGCCGCATGGCCAAGGCCAGCGACTGGCCGCCGCTGAAGAACGTCTTGGGCTCGAAGGAGAATCCTCGCTCGGGATGGAACCAGGTCGGATCGGCCATGGGCTGCATCGAGGCCGAACGCCCGTCGGCCAAAGTCAGCTCCACCGTTCCGCTTAGGACCGGATTCTGCATCGTCTCGAAAAACACGGGCCAGCCGTTCGGTTCCTTGGCCAGATCGACGCTAAACGACCGCTTGCCCCCGAGGTCCAAGTATTCGTCCCCGTGCGCCAACCGCCGAATGGCCTCCTCCCCGAGCGGAATGAGCTTGGCCTTTACCACCACGTCGCCGGGCCGGATCCCGGCCCGCGCCGCCGGACCGTCCGGCGCCACGGCGGAAACCGGGTTGAGCACCTCGTAGGCGATGCCGAGCGCGGGAACGGAGATGGGGTTGCCGGGAAGAATCGGCGTCTCGTACCAATCCGCTCGGCGCAGCTTGACCATTGCCTCGATGGAGTTCGCCTCGCCTGGACGCTTCAGCCGCAGGGCGACCGCCGTTCCGAGGGGCGACTGCCAGGCGTGAACGCGCAAATGCTCGGGCAAGGCGAGGGGATCGCCGACGGGACGGCCGTCGACGTGCGTGATCGTGTCGCCCGGCAGCACGCCGGCCGACTCGGCGGGCGATCCGCTTTGAATCGCCGTGATGGCGCCCATGGTCATGCTCATCCCGAGCTGGAGCACGTTGGCGGCTTGGACCGCGATGGTCACGCGTTCGCCAGCGCCGGGCGGTTCCCGGCCGGCGCGGTTCGGTCCGCCGGTCGCGGCGCGCTGGACCGTGACCCTCAGCGGCCGCTCGGGACGCAGTGCGAGAACGCGATGGACCTCGGCATAGTGGGAGACCGGTTGATCCTCGATGGCCACGATTCGATCGCCGGGCAGAAAAGGGGGTTGGGCCTGGCCAGCGGGCGAGCCGGGCAAGGCTGGCAGACGCGTGTCGAGGACCGGCGTCAGGGGCGGAAGCACCCCGATCGTTGGATAGGGCCCGGTCTTCTTCGGATGCACCGTCACCGAAATCGGCTCCGGCTCGCCCGGACGCTCCACCCGCATCGTCACGCCCCCCTGAATATCGCCCACCGAGACCGCGGCGCGGAGGTCCTTGTAGCGATCCACGGGCGAGCCGCGGATTTCGGTGATGCGATCGCCGACCTTCAGATTGGCCTGCCAGGCGGGCGCGCCGGGGATCACGGCCCCCACGCCGCACTCCACTTCGTAAATGCCGAGCCAATATGCCCCCACGGCGGTCAGCAGCGCAAACACGACGTTCATCACCACGCCCGCCGAAATGATCGCCATGCGTTTGGGGACGCTCTGGGCCAGGTAGCTCCGCGGATCAAAAACCGCCGATTCGTCGCCGTGGCTTTCCGCGTCGCCGGTGGTTTCGCCGGCCGCGGCCGAAACCGGCGTCTCGGCGGCGCGGCTGCCGTCCTCGGGTTGATCCTTCTTCCTGGCGCGCTGCGTCTCCTCCCGGATCCGTGAAGGGTTGTCCTCCTGGCCCAACATCTTCACGTAACCGCCCAGTGGCAAGACGCCGATCCCGTATTCGGTCTCGCCCCACTGGAATTTCCACAATTTCAGGCCCGCGATGTCGAAGCCCAGGTAGAACTTCTCGCACTTGACGCCGCAGAGCTTGGCAACCAGGAAGTGTCCCAACTCGTGGACGAAGATCACCATGCCCAGGCCAATGACGACCTTCAGCACGTTCCAGATCCACACGGGGTCGGACCAGGCCGACGCGATCAAGCACACACCCAACGTAAAGCCTCCTGTCGAGCCCAACGGTCCGCGGCCAACAATTGATCGAGCGTGGGATTGGGATCGAAATCGTGATGTTCCAGCACGTCTTGCACCAGCGGAACGATGTCCCGAAAGGCCAGCTCGCCGCCCAGAAAGGCCTCGACGGCGGTCTCGTTGGCGGCGTTGAGCACCGCCCCGGCGGTTCCGCCCGCCCGGGCGACTTCCAGCCCCAGACGCAAGGCCGCAAACCGCTCGAAATCCGGCGGTTCGAAATCCAGCCGCATGGCCTGCTCCCAATTCAACGTTTGCACGAGCCCCTTCTTTCGGTCGGGCCAGCAAAGCGCGTACTGGATGGGCAGCTTCATGTCCGGCACGCTCATCTGGGCGATCACCGACCCGTCGATAAACTCCACCAATGAGTGCACGATCGATTGCGGATGAATGACCACGCCAATCTGGTCTGGCCGAAGGTCGAACAACCATCGGGCCTCAATGATTTCCAGGGCCTTGTTCATCAGCGTGGCCGAGTCGATGGTGATCTTGCGTCCCATATCCCAGGTGGGGTGTTCCAGGGCCTCGGCCACGGTGACCGACTCCAATTGCTCGTCCGAATAGGTTCGGAATGGCCCCCCGCTGGCGGTTAAAATCACCTTCCTTACCTCGTGAGCCCTGCCTGCTTGAAGGGCTTGGAAGACCGCGCTATGCTCGCTATCGACGGGCAGGATGGCCGCGCCATGCTGTCTCGCCAAGCGGGTGACCAAGGCCCCCCCCATGACAAGGCTCTCTTTATTGGCCAAGGCGACCGTCTTGCCTGCTGCCAATGCCGCCCAAGTGCCGTGGAGCCCGGCGCTACCGACCACTGCCGAGACGACGATCGCCACCTCTGGGGAGGCAACTACCTTGGCAACGGCCTCGCTGCCCACGGCAAGCTCCGTTTCCGGAGGTAGATCGGACCAGTCCTGACGAGCGGCTGCCCGGGGATCGGTCACGATAATCTGTCGGGGGTGAACATTCTTGGCTTGCTCAAGCAGTGCTCCGGTGTTTGCATGGGCCGAAAGGGCGTAGGCCCGAAGGCTTCCCGAAGAGCCTGAGATCACCTCCAGCGTGCTGCGACCTATACTCCCAGTGGAGCCGAGGACGACCACGTTTTTCGGGCGTTCAGGCATGGAACTGTTTCAGAAAGGCAAGCCGCGCGGGCGGACGGCCGTTGAGGCGGAAAATGTCCAGAGGCGGTTGGATTCCGAGGAGCGGCTCATTGTAAGTGGTTCCACGCCCTACGGCAACTCGTTGGCGGCCAACCTCTTGGTCGCGGGGTGGCGATGGTGGGCCGGATCGGCGCTATTTAGTATGCTATACGTCAGGGGCCTGCGTAAACGGGTTTTCTCTAAGGATTGCGAATGGCGGAACAGCACGACGAACCATCGCGGCGAGGATCGGAACGCCGACCTCCATCCGTGGGCGGCGGGAACCTCCTGTGGTATGTCCTGGCCTTGGGGGTGGGAACGCTCTTCATCGCCAGCCTGTTCACGCGGTCGCCCATCGAAATCGGCTACATGGAATTCGTTCGCCTCGCCGAACAGGGGAGTCCCCAGAGCAACCCCGAGGCGGCCATCGTTCGCGCCGAGGGCCCGGAGCCCAAGACGCTCCAGGTCCGCTATTCCAATCTCCGCCGGTTGAAGATCGGGCCCACGGAGATCACGGGACTGATCGACCGCGAGGTGGTGGGCCCGGACAAGGATCGCGCCGGGCCCCAAACCAAGGAATTCCGCGTGGCCCGACACGGCCTGGAGGAGGACGGCAACGCCCTGTTTTCGCTGCTCAAAGAGAAGGGATTCGTGGACGTGCGGGCCGAGGACGCGCCCAGCGTTTGGAACTCGTATTTCACCTCGTTGATTCTGCTCGTCCCCCTGGTGATCCTCGTGATTTTCATCCTGCGGCGCATGGGGGGCGCCGGTTCGGCGATTGCCTTTGGACGCAGCCGGGGAAAGCTGTACGTCCAGGAAGACATTGGCGTGACGTTCCACGACGTGGCGGGAATCGACGAGGCCGTGGAAGAAGTCCGCGAGGTGGTCGAATTCCTCAAAACGCCCGAGCGATTTCGGGTGCTGGGAGGGCGGATTCCCAAGGGGGTGCTTCTGGTGGGCCCGCCGGGAACGGGCAAGACCCTTTTGGCCAAGGCCATTGCCGGGGAGGCCGGGGTGCCGTTTTTCTCCCTGTCCGGCTCGGATTTCGTCGAGATGTTCGTCGGCGTGGGCGCTGCCCGCGTCCGCGACATGTTCCAGCAGGCCCAAAGCCGCGCCCCGTGCATCGTGTTCATCGACGAACTCGACGCCCTGGGAAAGACGCGGGGCACGAGCATCGTGGGCGGGCACGACGAGCGCGAACAAACGCTCAACGCCTTGCTGGTGGAGATGGACGGGTTTACCTCCAATAGCGGGGTGATCGTGCTGGCCGCCACCAACCGGCCCGAAACCCTGGATCCCGCCCTCCTCCGGCCTGGCCGCTTCGACCGCCACGTCCTGGTCGACCGCCCCGACGTGCGAGGCCGTGAGGCCATCCTCAAGGTCCACGTCAAGGAGGTGAAGATCGACGCATCGGTCAACCTTCACGAAATCGCCGCCATCACCTCAGGATTCGTGGGAGCCGACCTGGCCAACCTGGTCAACGAGGCGGCCTTGCTCGCCGCCCGAAAAAACAAACCTACCGTCACCATGGAGGAGTTCAACGAGGCGGTGGAGCGGGTGACGGCGGGGTTGGAGAAGCGGCAAAGGATCATGCACCAGGAAGAGAAGCAGCGGGTCGCCTACCACGAAAGCGCTCACGCCCTGGTCGCGTTCAGCCTGCCCAACACCGATCCCGTCCACAAGGTCTCGATCATTCCGCGCGGCCTCGCCGCGCTGGGCTACACCATGCAGCGGCCCGAGGGCGACCGCTACCTCATGACCCAAAGCGAGCTGGAGAGCCGCATCCAGGTCCTCTTGGCGGGGACCATCGCCGAGGAAATGGTCTTCGCCGACATTTCCACCGGCGCGCAAAACGATTTGGAACGGGCCACCGAAATCGCCCGAAGCATGGTCATGGATTTCGGCATGAGCCGGCTGGGCCGGGTGACGTACCGCCAATCGAGCCGCTTCGATTTTCTCGCCGCCGGCGCCGAGCCGCACCGCGAACGCCACCACAGCGAGGAAACCGCTCGGGAAATCGACCAGGAAATCCGGCGGATCATCGACGAATCGCTGGTCAAGGTGCGTCACATCCTCGACACCCGATTCAAGGCCCTCGACGCCTTGGCCAAATGTCTGATCGAGAAGGAAACGGTCGACACCGAGGAACTCAAACAGATCATCGAGGCCAACAGCCCCAATCCGGTCATCGTGCCCGGCACGGCGGCCGCGGCGCGCAAATCGCCCCCCACCCGGAGCGACCTGCCTGGAGTCGATGGCGTGCCTCGGGCCGAGGACGGAAAGGGTTAGAGTCGACGCAGTGCCTCGCCGCCTCGCTACGTTCCACGCTCCCGATCAAGAAGGGGCCCTCACGACCGCGACGACCATGGGGCGATCAGCCCGTTCGCCGCGTGCGCCAGTTGTAGGTCCGTTCGAGGGCTTGGGTGACCAACTGGGTAATCTGGAACCTCGTCACCGGCTTGCGGACCACGGAAAACGCGTGCTCGCGCCGCGCCTGCTCGATGAGGTCCTCGTCAAGGTCGGCCGAAAGAATGATGCAAGGCAACATGGCCTTGAATTGCTTGACCCGCCGCAAGGTCTCCAGTCCGCCGAGGCGCGGCATGTGCATGTCGAGAAGTGCCAGGTGCACGACCTGCGTGCGGACAATCGAAAGCGCTTCTTCCCCGTCCCCCGCCAAGAGGGTGCGGAAACCTTCCGGTTCAAACACCCCCTGAAGGGTCTCGCGGAATGCCGCGTCGTCGTCCGTAATCAGCAGCGAAGGGCTTTCAATAGCCATCCCAGCGACCCTTGGCACCTTGGTCCATCGGGATTGCCAAGCAATTTGGATACCAAAACCTTGATCTGTACCCAAGGGATTTCGGGCTTTGTTGCAACCTGATGCCCAATAATATCTTACCTCGTTGAACCATTTTCTGCGATAGGGTTTTTTCGAGTTCCAGTCGGGAGGCCAATGTCGGGCTGATCGAGCTTGCGCCTGTCAATTTGACAGGGCTCGATTCTTGTCCCAGCGACGCTCCGGCCGTAGAATCTGACCGTTCCCTTCCCAGGCGCTCGATCGCCCGAAGGGCTTTCGGCTATTGCTCTTCCCAAGGAAAGGCGGACCGTGGAGGCACATCGGCTGGCCCCCTCTTTGGGCCGATATGAGTTTCTGCTCCGACGGCTTCATTCGCTGACGGGGCTTATGCCTATTGGCGGGTATCTCGCGTTCCACCTGCTGACGAATGCCTCGATTGTCGACGGGGTGGAGGTCTACCAGCGCAGGGCCGACCAGATTCATGAGCTGGGCGTCACCACGGTCGTCTTGCTGCTGGAATGGCCGATCATCTTCCTGCCCATCTTGTTTCACGGCATTCTGGGGCTCGTCATTGTCTGCGGCGGCAAGCGCAACGTGGTCGACTACCCTTACGTGGGCAACATCCGTTACACGCTCCAGCGCTGGACCGGGGTCATCGCGTTCGCGTTCATCCTCTGGCACGTGTTCCACATGCATGGGTGGTTCAAATCGGCGTGGTGGGTGGAAAACGTCGTGCGTCCCTTGGGCGGCGGCCGGTTCGACCCCCGCAACGCTTTCACCGCCCCCGAGGCGATTCAACAGTCGATCGCGGTCCAGGCGATGTTTCTCGTGGGGGTCCTGGCCAGCGTGTACCACTTTGCCAACGGGCTGTGGACCATGGGCATCACCTGGGGCGTGTGGACCAGTCCCCGGGCGCAGCGTTGGGCGAACGTGCCCTGCGCGGCGACTGGCGTCTTCCTGGCGATCGTCGGCGTGGCGGCGCTGATCGGCATGATGGCGGCCGACAAGCCCAGCCCTGGGCAGGTTCGTCCCGCCCACGCGCAAGACTCGCAAAGTTGCGCCCCGACCGCGGCGGCCCATCCGAATGTCCCCGTTGCCCATCCGGCGCGAACCGGACTCTCCCGCGGTCAAGGCGCTCACCCGTTGGGATCGGTCCGGGCAATTTGAGGTCACGGTTCCCGCCACCGGGTGGTTCTTTTCGCGATTCGCATCGTTCCACGGCGCAGCGGGAAATGGATCCTTGACAAGCAAGGCTTGAACGCATGGCGAGACATCGAGTGGCGGTGGTGGGCGGCGGGCTGGCCGGGCTGGCGACGGTCATGAAGCTCGCCGAGTTGGGCGTGGACGTCGATCTGTTCAGCCTGACGCCCGTGCGGCGGTCTCATAGCTGTTGCGCGCAGGGCGGGATCAACAGCGTCAACAATCTCACCCGGCAGCTCGGCGACTCCGAGTGGCGCCACTTCGAGGACACGGTCTACGGCGGGGATTTCCTCCAGCACCAGCCGCCGGTCATGGAAATGGCCCAGTGGGCGCCGCGCATCATCGATCTCATGGACCGGCTGGGCGTCACCTTCAACCGAACCCCCGAGGGGTTTCGCGATCAACGCCGTTTCGGGGGCACGCTGTTTGCGCGAACCGCGTTCGCGGGCGCGACCACGGGGCAGCAGCTCTTGTACGCGCTGGACGAACAAGTCCGCCGCTGGGAAGTCGCCGGCAGGGTGGTGAAGTACGAGTTCTGGGACTATTTGGGCCCGGTGATCGACGACCGAGGCGTCGCCCGCGGCTGCGTTGCCCAGGACCTGGTCACCATGGAAATCCGCGTGTTCCCGGCCGACGCCTTGGTGATCGCGTCGGGGGGGTGCGGGCTGATCTACGGCCGCTCGACGATGTCCATGGCCTGCACCGGCAGCGCGGTAAGCCGGACGTTCCAGGCCGGCGTGCGCTACGCCAACGGCGAGTTCATCCAGGTCCATCCGACCGCCGTGCCCGGCGCCGACAAGCTGCGGTTGATGAGCGAGAGCGCCCGCGGCGAAGGCGGCCGGATCTGGGTCCCGCGCCAACCCCAGGATCCTCGCCCGCCCCACCAGATCCCCGAGCGTGAGCGCTACTATTTTCTCGAGGAGCGGTATCCGAAGTACGGCAACCTGGTTCCCCGCGACATCGCCACGCGGGAGATCTTCAATGTCTGCACCCGGGAAGGTCTCAGCGTGGAGCGGGACCGGCTCTGTGTGTACCTCGACGTGAGCCACCTGCCGAAGGACGTGCTCGATCGCAAACTAAGCGGAATCCTCGAGATCTACGAGAAGTTTCAAGGGGTGGATCCGCGCCGCCAGGCGATGAAGATTTTTCCGGCGGTCCATTATTCCATGGGCGGCCTGTGGGTCGATTACGCCCGGTCCGCCAGCGGCGGCCTGCACGTCGGCTCGCCGCGCAATCACCAGACCAACGTTCCCGGCATTTTCGCCGTGGGCGAATGCGACTATCAATACCACGGGGCTAACCGATTGGGCGCGAATTCGCTGGTGTCGTGCATCTTCAGCGGGCTGATCGCCGCCCCGGGGATCGTCGCCGCGCTGGAATCGTTGCCCCACCAGGCGGCGGCGGACCAGCCGTCGTCGCTATACGACCGCGCGTTCCGCGAGCACCAGGCGCGGTTCAAGGCCCTGCTCGCCAAGGACGGCGACGGCGAGAACCCTTACCGCCTGCACGAAAAGTTGGGCCAGGTCATGACCCGCGCGGCCACCGTGGTGCGGCACAACGAGGACCTGGATCGGGCCTACGACGAGGTGCGGGAGCTGGAGGAGCGAGCCCGGCGTTGCGCGTTGGCCGACACCGGCAGTTGGACCAATCAAAACCTGGTCTTCACCCGCGCGCTGGTCGACATGTTCCCTCTGGCCAAGACGATCCTCAAGGGCGCCCGCGCCCGCGACGAATGCCGCGGGGCCCATTACAAACCCGAATTCGCCATGCCCGACGTCTCGGCCGCCGAGCCTGCCGAGCGGCGGCGCCAAGCCGAGGCGTGGTGCGACCGTTTCGAGGAGAACAACCGTCGCTGGCTCAAGACGACGATCGCCGTCTTGGACTCCGACGGCGAGCCGCAACTGAGCTACGAGGAGGTCGACACGTCGCTCATCCCGCCTCGCCCGCGGCTTTATGGCGTGGTGGGGGGAAGCCTGATCGAAGAGGTGTGGCAGCAGCGTCAAGCCGCCCGGCCCGCTCCCCCCGTCCCGGCAAGCTAGCGGACGGTCGCCTTTGCCGATAAGCAGATAGTCAGATTTTTGGCCGGAAAACGGCCCGCGCGACCGGCCAGGCCCCCGGGCTTGCGAACGGTTGCAAAACACGGAAAGCGCAAGCAGAAGCCAACGTCATGTCCAGCACACGAGATCGCCACGAACACGAGGGCGGCCGGACCCGGCCAGAAGCGTTTGACGTCGTCGTGCTCCGCCAAGATGGTCCCGGAAGGCCCAGCTATTGGGAGCGCCACCGGGTGGCCTACGAACCGGACATGAACGTGATCAGCGTATTGCAGCGCATCGCCGCCAACGCCCGCACGGCCGAAGGGCGGGCCGTCGCGCCGGTCGCCTGGGAGTGCAATTGCCTGGAAGAAGTCTGCGGGGCGTGCACGATGGTCATCAATCGGCGCGTGCGCCAGGCGTGCACCGCGTTGGTGGACCGCCTGCTGGAGGACCATCCCGGCCAGATCGAGCTGCGGCCCATGTCCAAGTTTCCCGTCATCCGCGACCTGGTGGTCGACCGCTCGCGGATGTTCGAGACGCTCAAGAGGGTCCGCGCCTGGCTGCCGGTCGACAGCTACCTCGACATGGGGCCGGGCCCGCGCCAGTCGCAAGACAATCAGGAACTGGCCTACGCGCTGAGCAAGTGCATGACGTGCGGTTGCTGTCTGGAGGCGTGCCCGCAATACGTGAAGATCGAGATTCAGCGCAAGCCTGGCGAGACCGACGCGCAATTCGACCAGCGGCAAAAGGCGGCGTTTGACCGGGGTTTCCTGGGCGCGTTCGCCATCGCGCAGATCGATCTGTTCAACACCAATCCGATCGGCGAGATGACGTCGCGCGAGCGGCTCGACGCCCTGGTGGCCGAGGGCGGAATCCAGGTGTGCGGCAACGCGCAGAACTGCGTTCGCGTATGCCCCAAGGAAATCCCGCTCACCCACTCCATCGCCCGCGCCGGCCGCATCGCCACGCGCCACGTGCTGAAGCAATGGTTCGACCGATGAACGCCGCGTTGTGGCGCAAAGCGATCCGCGACGCCTGGCTCCAATGGGCCGCCAGCAGCGTCCTGTTGATCCTCTTCGGATGGTGTTTCGTTTGGCTGATGAGCCTGTTCCGGCCGGGCATGATCGTCGCCATCCTCGACTATCTGCCCAGCTTCGTGGAACCGCTGGTGGGCGTGCCGCTGGCGAAGCTCGCCACGGCGACCGGCCGGATCAGCGTGCTGTACGTCCACGTGGTGACGCTGCTGGTTTGCCTGGGATGGGCGATCGGGCGGGGATCGGACGTGGTCAGCGGCGAAATCAGCCGCGGCACCATGGACCTCTTGGCGACCCTCCCCGTGCGACGCGCGTGGATCGTCGCCACGTCGGCCGTGGTCACCGCGGTCGGCTCGCTGGCGCTGGCGTTTTCTGTCTGGCTGGGCAGCCTTGCGGGCATGGCCACGGTCTCGCTTCCCGACGCCGCAGGGCCCCGCCAGTTCCTTCCCGGCGTGATGAATCTCTTCTCGATGACCTTTTGCCTGGCCGGAATCACCGCCCTGCTGTCCGCCTGCGATCGAAGCCGCTGGCGCACGGTGTTGCTGGCCGGCGGACTGTTCGTGGTGTCGTCGATCGTGAAGCTGGTCGCTCGCCTTTGGGCCCCGGGATTCTGGTTGAGATACCTCTCCGTGCTCACCCCCTTCGAACCCCAAAAGCTGATCCTCCTCGATCCCGAGGTCACGCGGCGGATGGCCTGGGAGTACAACGCCATCTTGTTGACGATGGGGGTGGGCGCCTACGGGATGGCCGCCGTGGTCTTCTCACGCCGCGACGTTCCCACGGCGTATTGACGCGCGCAAGCGCTCGTCGGGCGGGACTCGCCCGCTCCGCCTCGGAAACCGGCGGTCCGCCTCGGAAACCGGCGGGAGGAGCCGCGCCGACGACTAATCGGTGTCCGTCGGCGGCGCCGGATCGCCCGACTCGCGGGTGATCATGAACATGTACGCCGCCACGTCGATGTCGTTCATAATGCCGTGAACGCTGCCGTCGACGAACAGGTGATTGGTGACGTTGCGGTGTTGGCTCCGTGGACCATACTGCATCGGCCAGAAGCCGGACGGCAGGTACCAATAGGTCTGGTAATCCTGGCGGCCGAGGTGGGTGCGGAATTCCGGATAGTTGATGGCAATCCCGCTTTCCTCCCGGTTGAACTTGCCGTTGAATCCCGTCGGATGCCAGTAGCGGCCATAGTCGTAATCATTGCGGAAGGTGACTGCGTCGGGCGGGCTGTAATTGGGAATGACCGTGGGCAAACCAACGACCGTGGCCTCCCATCCCAGAGCCCAACGGGCCCGAATCGGCTCAATCGTTTCCACCGCCAGGATGGTGTGGGCCGCCCCATCGCTCTTAAAATTGGTGAACGTCAGCCTGGAGCCTGGGAAGCACGCGCCGTCGGGATGCTTGCCCGGCCAAATCGGCTGCGTGTTGGGAACCGTCCTCCAGTAGGTGTCGGTAACCCAAAGGCTTTGGAAGTGCGTCGCGCCCATCACCTTGTAGTTGGTCAGCGCCTCCGGCATGATGAAACCGTCCCAGTTGGTGTCCACCACGCGTTCGCCGCTGAAACTGGGGCAAATCAATTCCGCCAACACGGTCCGCCGGGCGAGGATCTGGTTCTGCACCACCTGGGAGTTGGGCTGATTCAAGTCGACCTGATACACGAACGGAAATCCGTTGACCGTGTTGAGGGTCTTCCACATCGCCTCCTGCTCCAAGTCGGGCAGGAGATCGACCACCCAGCTCCACCCGATCATATCCACGATCTGGCCTGTGATCGGGTTGCGAACCACCCGGCCCGCCGACGGCAAACGCTTCTGCTTGTCGTGGAAATTGTGAAAAGCCAGCCCGATCTGTTTGAGCTTGTTGGTGCACTGGCTCCGCCGTGCGGCCTCGCGGGCCGATTGGATCGCCGGGAAGAGCAGGGCGATCAGAATCGCGATGATTGCGACCACGACCAACAACTCGACGAGCGTGAAACCTCGCCTGGCGACTCGCGACATCATGGGTTACCTCCTACGACACGATATTCAAGATAGCTTGGCTTCGGTTCAGGCCACCCAACTTCTTCGGATTGTATCTTGCGTAACTTGGTCCTGTCAAACTTATTCCGACACGAGTCGCGCCGGACCCCGCCCCGACGAACCAGTCCACGCGACCGCCAAAGTCTCTTCAAGAATATAGCACCCGCATGGGATAGTAACCCCATCTAAAGAGTTAGCTCCATTCCATGGTCGGAATCGGGGATTGCGAATTCCGGTTTGCGCGAGGCACCGAACCGGTCACAATGGTCTTTGGTCTGGGGCTTCTTCCGGGAGACTTTTTTTCAGACCCGGCCCGTCCCCCTCTTGCCCGAATGCTCGACGCCCCAATGACTTCCCACGAAGCCCAACGCCGGTTTGCCTTGGAAGTCGTCCAGCGGTTGCGTGCTTCGGGCTTTGAGGCTTACTGGGCGGGCGGATGCGTTCGCGATCAGTTGCTGGGCCGAGTGCCCAAGGACTACGACGTGGCCACCAATGCCCGGCCCGAGCAAGTCCGCAAAATCTTCGGCCACCGCCGCACCGTGGCCGTGGGCGCGGCGTTTGGCGTCATTTCCGTTCTGGGACCGAAGGGGGCCGGACAGATCGAGGTGGCCACCTTCCGCCGCGACGCCGATTACAGCGACGGGCGCCACCCCGACGGCGTGGTCTTCAGCTCGCCCGCCGAAGACGCCGCGCGCCGCGACTTCACGATCAACGGCCTTTTCTATGATCCCGTGGACCACCGCGTCTTGGACTTTGTGGGCGGGCAGGCGGACCTCGCCCGAGGCCTCATCCGCGCCATCGGCGATCCGTATCAGAGGTTTCGCGAAGACAAGCTTCGGCTGTTGCGCGCCGTGCGATTCGCCGCGGCGTTCGAGTTCGAGCTGGAGCCTCGCACGCGGGAGGCCCTCTGCGAAATGGCTGCCGAAATCGTCGTGGTCAGCCCCGAGCGGATTGCGGCGGAGATGGAGCGGATTCTTGTGGATCCGCATCGGGTGCGGGCCGTGCGTTTGCTCTGCGAGACGGGACTGGCGGCGGCCATTCTGCCGGAGATTGTTCCCGGCGATCCCGCCGGACAGGTGCGCTTGGACCACGCCTTGGCCGTGCTGGAGCGGCTGGTGGAGCCGAGTTTGCCGTTGGCCCTGGCCGCGCTGTTGCACCCGTTCATCGACGGCGAGGCCACGCTGGCCGTGTGCCGCCGCTGGCGCTTGTCGAATCGTTGCTCGGAGCGCGCGGCGTGGCTCGTCCAACGCCATGCCGCATTGCGCGACCCGCGATCCCTCCGCTGGTCGCAACTGCAACCGCTGTTGATCGCCGAGGGCATCGAGGAACTCTTGGCCCTGGAACAGGCCGCGGCCGAGGCCGCAGGACGCGAGGCCACCCACGTGGCATGGTGCCGATCGCTGCTCGCCCAGCCCCGCGAATCGCTCGATCCTGCTCCGCTGGTGACCGGCGACGATCTCCTGCAAGTCGGGATCCGTCCCGGGCCTGAATACCGCGTGCTGCTGCAAAGGATTCGCGAGGCCCAACTGGATGGGGAAATCCGCGATCGGGACGAAGCCCTCCGACTCGCGCGTCGGCTGCGGCAAGAGGCCCGGCTTGGATAGGGGAGAACTCCGCTGGGGACGGCTTTCTCTTATTGCCTCGCCGCCGGCAGGCCTGAAAAGGAGGAAACGGCTTCGAGCGCCCCCTGCCGAAGACCTTAATACTCGATCGCCACCCGCTGGCCCGTCTCGCTCGAACGGCGCATGGCCTCGATGATCACGGCCACGCGGTAGCCGTCCTCGAAGGTGGCGCTAAAGGGGCTGAGTGGTTTGTTGTTGGCCACGGCGTCGATAAACAGGAACTTTTCGATGATGTGGCAGTGCTCCCAGCCGATGTTGTGGCCCGACGGCCACCACGCGCCCACGTAGGGATGAAAGCTCTCCGTGACGCTCACCTCGGTGAAGCCGAAGGTGGCGTTGTCGGGGCTGTCGGCCTGGCAGACCCAAAGGCTGTTCGGGTGCTCCAGGTCCCACCGCAGCGAGCCCTTCGAGGCGTTGATCTCCCAGGAGAGCCAATTCTTGCGTCCGGTGGCCACCACGGAGGACTCCATCACGCCGATCGCCCCGTTCTCGAAATCCAGCACGGCGGCGGTTCCTTCGTCGGAAGTGACCCGCGGATCGCCCGCCGAGGGCCGGGCCCGGCCCGCGTTGAACGTGCGCACGATCGCCGAGACGCTCTTGATCTCGCCAATGAGATATCGACACTGGTCGATGGCGTGGCTGCCGATCCCCTGGAGACCGCCGGAATGCGGCCAGGCGGCGTACCAGACCGCGTCGGCAGGCAGCGTGGGATCGTGGCCGGCCATCTGCAAGTAATTGACCCGCATGTGATAGATCTTCCCCATCTTGCCCGACGCGATGAGGTCCTTGGCCAATCGCACGGCGGGCATGAAGCGGTAGTTGAACGTGCAGACCGCTTTGCCCGGCGCGGCCGCGGCCGCGTCGCGCATCCGCCGCGCGTCGGCCGCGGACACGGCCAGCGGCTTCTCGCAAATGACGTGCTTGCCGTGCTTCAATGCGGCGATGCTCGGCTCGACATGGACCGGGTCGGGGCCGCAATTGTCGAACACCTCGATCTCCGGATCGGCCACGGCCTCGTTCCAATCGGTGCAGAACCGCTCGAAGCCGTAGCGGATCGCCTCGCGCTCGACCTTCTTCTCGTCCTTGTCGCACAAGAGCGACAGCCGGGGCATGACGTTGGCCGACGGATAGATGTAGGGGATCTTTTTGTAGGCGTTCGAGTGGCACTTGCCCATGAAGCCGCATCCGAGCATCCCAATCCGCACGACCTTGCGCGGGTCCGGTCCGACGTTCTTGATGGCCATGATCAGCATTCCCTTCGAGACACTGCGGTCAGACGTTCAAATTTCAATTTTCGCCGCCCGCAGTCTTGGATCGACCTCCACGCGTCCGCGCGGCGAAAATTGAAATTTGAACGTCTGACCAACGACTACGACGCCAGATTCCCCCTCGACCAGCGGATCGACCGCTCCACGTGGTCCCGTTCGAGTTTCCACGATTCGGGGCCGTCGGGCAAGGCGGTGAACGGGTCGGTGGTGATTGGCCGCTGCCACGATTTCTTGAGGAACCACGCCAGGCCGTCGCCGGGAGGGGCGGGGTGCCGGGTGAAATAGCCCTCCTCCAGGATGTTCAGCGGGAAGTAATTCCACTGGGAGTGGATTTCGATGTTCAGGTTGATCTCGGGGTTCTTTTCGACGAGCAGCCTCGCGATGGTTTCCACGTCGATGTCGCCGTCGCCCACCGCGCAGTTTTCCAAGGCCAACCCCTTCGGCGTGCGGAGGATGCGATAGTCCTTGAAATGCGTGGTCAGGGCATACGGGGCCATGATTCCGGCCAGGCGCACGGGATCGTCGAGATCGAAGGCCAGGTTGGCGCAATCGACCGTAAAGCCGAACGCGGGACTGTTGACCCGGGCGAGGATCGAGGCCAGCTCGCGGACCGTGAAGTCGGCGTGGTTCTCCATGGCGATCTTCAGACCCATGTCCTCGGCCGCCTTGCAGGCCTCGCGGAGGATGGCCACCGCCCGATCGGCCAGCGCGCCCATGTCGTGCCCCTCGTCGCGCGTGAACAGGTTGCCGCCCACGCAGCGGAGGATCGGCGAACCGAGCTTCTTGGCCACCTGCAAGTGCTGGATGACCGTCTGGGCCTCCGAAACATTCGCCTCATAGCCCGCCTCGGCGAGGAGTCGTCGTCCCTGGGCGGCCATCGGGTGCCAATGGAAGATCGAGCCCATGCCGAAATGGACGTACAACCCGCGCTCCTCGGCAAACGCTCGGATCGCCGCAAGGTCGGGATCGCGAAACGAGGTGAAGGGCGACAGCTCGAACAACACGCCCGACAAGCCCCAATCAGCGGCCAGTTTCAATACGCCGATCGGATCGAGCCCCGCGTTCCGCACAGAATAAGACTCTAAGCCGAGTTGCATCAATTGGCCTCCACGTTGTGCAGAGCCGCCTACGCGGCCGATCTTCTCTCTCTCAATAGCCTCAGACAAAGATTGCGAATGGTCGCCAACTCGTGACTGAATTCTCGCTGCGCCTGGTCTGCCGGAAGGGCGTCGAACAGGTCGGCCAACTGGACGCCGTGGCTCATGATTTCGTCAGCCGCCTTCGCGCGCAACTCCTTTCGCACGAATAAACAGTTCTCGGCATGGAAGAAGAACTGAATCGCGTCAGAGGCACTGACAAGCCCATTGGTGAGCGATTCGACGATCCCGAGAGTGACCAAGGCAAAAAGAGCGAGGCGTTCGGATCGGCTTCTCTCGGTGCCACCAAGCACGGTCTTGAGATCAATACGCTGGTTCATGGTTATCCCTCAATGGGGAAAGAACTTGACCCCGGCAACTTGGCCAGAGGAGTGCTCAAAGTAATGCACCTCACCCGTATCGCCATTCTTGATGACTTTCTGCCATTTTCCAGGGAGCAATTGCCGAAGACAGCGCGCGACCGCTTGGTTTCGGACGGGGTACTTGAGGGCGCCGCCCTTGGACGGAACCCAGTCTGCGGGCACCGAACCGGAGGCATACACATCGCGATAAAGGTGGAGTGGCATGCCGCCCTCCGCAGAGCATGAGTGGCGTTCCTAATGCCCCCTTAGTGCGCCCTGTCTCGCGAATATGGTCTAGCTGCCGCCGTGGAACTGCTCATAGGCCTCGGATTCGAGTTCCCCAGGTTCAAATATGCGATTGCCGCTTTCATCATGAATCTCGTATTCTTGCTGAATCCCACCAAGGCTTGCTGCGCCATCCAGACCCAGCAGGAGCGTATAAAAGGTGTCGGTCAGCACTCCATCAATGATCTCCCGGATAACGGGCATTGGGTCGGCACGAATGCCCAAGGAGGCAATCTTCTGCGACCCGAGCGTCTCTCGAGACGCATCGACGAACGCTTCGAGTAGTTGCTCCTTTTCGCGTTTCCAGCACGCTACAAATTCTTTGGCATTCATGTCAAGCTTCTTTGGCATTCATGTCAAGCGGGCGACGGTGGGCCGGCGCGGGAGCTTGGCCCACCCTACGCTTTGCAGGCCTACCGTCTCGCCTCCTCTTGGGCAATCCGGCACCACTTGACCACGTTCTCCGGCCGTTTGCCGATGGTGTGGTTGTCTTTCATGATGAGTTCCACCACGCAGCCCTTGGTCACATCCAGGGCCTTGCGGAGTTGGCTGCGGATGGCTTGTTCGTCGATTTCAGGCACGGCCAAGGCGGCCGGGTTGGGCTTGAGCGAAAGGATGTACTTGTCTTCCAGATAATCGGCCATCTTTTCCAGGTCGGCCCAGGGCGAGCACGACACGCGGCGCAGTCCGTGGTGCCGGCTGACCGCCTTCCACCGGCCGTGAAGCGGCTCGCAGCAGCCGTAGCAGGTGAGCCCGAAGCGCTCCATGATCGGTTTTTCGTGCGGAAACACGAACTCCTCGTACATCGCCGGGGAGACGTTCACCGTTTCCTGGCTTTCGGTGAAGCCCCACATGTCCCGGCAACGGACCTTGCCGCAAAAATCCTTCTGAGGCAGCTCGTCGGTGAAGCCGAACCCGCCCGAGCCCACGTAGGTGCCGTCGTTGTTCAGGCTCAACAGTCCGTTGGCCTCCAGGTAGTCGAGCTTCCGCAAGTAACCGCGCGAGATCGTGGCGAGCAGTTCCTTCAGTTCGTCGGGATGATCGACGAAGTCGACCATCATATTGCTCAGGCCGCGGAGCGTGGCCGCCGGCCAGGTCAGTCCGAGCGACCACCACCAGGTGCCTTTTTGACGCACGGTGAGGATTCCCGCGAACACGTCCTGGGCGATCTGGAGCGTGCCGCGGGTGGTTTCCCAGTCGATCTCGAACTGGGGGCCGTGGACCCGCTTCAGATCCGTCTTGTAGTCGCGGATCGGGGCGTCCCAGACGTAGGACCCGCAGGCCTCGGTCTTGTGATAGACCGCAGCCACGCCCCAGTCGTCCGGCGAGACGGTATAGGGGACGTCGAAGAATGGCTCGACCGGCTTGTCGTCGCCCATCTCCTCGCCCCAGAAGATTTCCTTGCGGAGGTCCATTTCCCACCGCCGGGCGAGCCGGCCGCGGCACTCCATTTGGGCCTCGGTGATGATCTCGTTCCAGCCGTTTTCGGGGTCGCAGAAGACGGCCGGCCGGGTCTTCTGGAGCGTGTTGATCCGCTTCCACAGCTCGCGGACTTCTTTCATCCGCGTGCTGGCGGCAATACCGGCCACGCGCTCCGCCAGGCGACGGAGCACTTGTTTGTCTTCCGGACTCATCGCCAGATCGGCCGGCGTGAAGCCGGTGATGATCTTACCCGCGGCCGTCTGATCCAGGCCGGTGGACGGACCGTTGCCGTAGTGTTCCATGTTCCGCTACCTCACGCCAGCCTCGGGGCGATCGAAAGGGGTTGGGAATCTTGTAGCCGTTTACGGGACTGTCTCTTTTGCAGGAAAGGTGACAGGCGCGTTCTTTGGTCCGACATGGCCCGAAAAATGGGCAGCCCCCAGCCCGTGAACGGTTGCCAAAAAGCGATTCCTGCCGCCACGTGCCCAGGGTCCTTGCGAGGCCGACCACCGGCGCCGACGGCAAACGGCCGCAAACGGGCGGGCAATTGCCGCCGCAGTCTCGGAACACAGCCAGCAAGCAAGAGACTCGAATTCCGAGCCGCGTTCTTGCCGGGTCGTTCCCGACCCCCTTGGTTCCCCAAACGCCCCTAGAGTGCCCCAACAAGGGCGTGGATGTCAAGTCCCCGGCGCTGGCCTCAGGGCGAGTCCTTGCGTGGCGGGAGGGGGACCAACGGCGCGGGGGATTCGCTCGACGGTGCTCGTTCCGGGCGCGACAGGTCGAGCCCTGCCCCGCCCGGCTGGGCCTCCAGGCTGCCGTGCTCGGCCAGGTACCGTTCGAGTCGGGCGACTTTCTCTGGAACGGGGATTTCGCCTGGGGCGTCGCCGCTGGGGGCCCTGCCCCACGAAATGACCGTTCCTTTGCGTGTCAGCAAGTCGAACGACGGAGCGTCGACAAGTCCGGCGCCGACTGGCTTTCGGGCAACGATCCGGCTGAGCCCCAGCTTGTCCCACGACGCGGCCAGCGCCGCGGCGATTTCGGCCCCGCCAAGCACCCGGGCGTCGTTCCAACGGGTGCCGGCAAGGCCGGGCGGAACCGTATCGATGCCGGTCAAGCGCGGGTAGCGCCCGGCCTCCACCGGCGAGAAGTCTTCCCGCGGCAAGACCACGCCCTCGGCATCGACCGGGATCCATTCCCCAGCGGCCTCGACCATGCAGACCGGCCGGCGATAGACGAGCTGGACTTCGACGCGGGCGGGATGGAATTTTTGGACCCTTTCCACCTTGGCCACCCACGGGTGCAGCGCAAAGGCCCCGCGCACCCGTTCCACCAAATCGTCGTCGGCGATGGAAAGCGGCCGGTCGAGGCTCGCGTCGCGGAACACTTGCACCCGGATGTCCGTGTGAATCCACTCCGGCGGCGGACTGATTTCCACTTTTTCGAAGGTGACCAGGAAATCTTCGCCGGACAACACGCGGGTCCGAACATAGCGCCATGTTCCGTACCAGGCCCCAGCGAACGCCCCGAGAATGACAATCAGGCCTAGCAGGCGCCCGCCTGTCCGACCGGCGGGCGCGGGGGGACGGCGACGGGGCGGCGATAGAACTCGCTTCGGGGAGGGCATGCCCTGGGGAGATCCTGGCGATGGCGACGAGGGACTGTAGGCTTCGGGTTAAGACGCGATCCCGAGCTCGAGAAAAACCCCTTGAAGGAATCGCGCAGGGTTTCCCCCAGACGACTCGATTCAGGGGGACTTTCTCCGCTTCGGGCTACGGGCCAACGGCATTCCTACCAAATCTCCAGTTCTAGCTCCAGTTCCGTTCCCACCCGATCGCGGACCTGGCTGCGGATCAGATCGATCAGACGCAGCACGTCGCTGCTGGTGGCCTCGGGTTCGGCCACGATGAAATTGGCGTGGCGATCGCTGACCACCGCTCCACCGATGCGGGTGCCCTTCAGCCCCGCCTGCTCGATCAGCGCCCCCGCCGAAACGCCGCGCGGATCCCGAAACACGCAGCCGGCACACTGATGGCCCATCGGCTGGCTGGCTTTGCGGACAATCCACTGCTTTTGCAAGCGGCGTGCCAATTCCCGCGGGTCGTCTTCCTCCAATTCGAGAGCGGCGCTGACGATCACCGGGTCATCCAGGCCGCTATGACGATAGCCGAACTCCAGATCCTCTCGCTTCCGAACGACCACCTCGCCCGACCGCGTTAGCGCCGTGACCTGCACGGTCCATTGACCGATATCGCCGCCATGAGTGCCGGCATTCTTTCGCAAGGCCCCTCCTACCGTGCCCGGGATGGCCACCAGCGATTCCAAGCCAGCCAGGCCCGCATGAACGGCCGTGGTCACCACCCGGCCCAAGCGGAGGCCCGAGCCGGCCGTGATCCGATTCTTGTCCACGCGGATCTCGCAAAACGGCGGGGCGGCCAATTGAATGACCAGGCCTGGCACTCCCTCGTCTCGCACGAGGACGTTCGACCCGCCTCCCAAGACGCGAAGCGGCAGGTCGTGCTCGCAACAGCGCCGCACCAGGCCGACCAATTCGTCGAGATTGGCAGGTTCGGCAAAATACTCGGCGGGTCCCCCCAATTGGAACCACGTGTGCATGGCCAAGGGCTCGCCCTGGCGCACGATTTTTTCGAAACCGGCAAATGGTCCCATGCGGATTGGCTCTCCTCACCGCGATGATACGCCGCCACCCCAAAAAGTGTCAACGGAAGTTCGTCCGCCAAAGGTATTGGGTGTTGTGTCGTGTGGCGCGTTGGGGGGCGGCAGACGGGCCAATTGTCGGGCGGCGCCGATTCGCCTATGCTAACGGTGAGTCTTGGCAACCCGTTCTTTTCGTTCGGCCGGGGGCCCGGCGGGGGAGGTGCTGCGATGTTGCGGCGGGGTGAGAAACATGGCCGGAGCGTGTGGGGGGCTTTAGTGCTCGGTGTTGTGGCGGTTTGGGGCGGGCTGGCGCCGTCGTGGTTGGCGGCCCAGGAGTCCCGCACATGGAGCGACAGCACCGGCAAGTTCAAGATCCAGGGCAAGTTCGTCTCGGTGGAAGAGGGCAAGGTGACGATCGAGCGCGACGACGGCAAGAAGGTCGTTGTCGACCTGAAGCGTCTCAGCGCGGCGGACCAGAAGTACGTGGCCGAGCAGCAAAGCGACGCCGCCAATCCCTTCATGCCGGTCGAGGAGCCTTCGCCCTCGCGGCTCCTCGATCGCGCCAAGGGCGCCCGTCTGCGGAGACCGACGGCGAGCACCACGGAGCAAGGGTTGAGGCCCGATTGGTCGAGCGCCAAGGCGGTGTCGCCGGGCCTGGCCAGCGAGGAATGGAAGGTTTCCATCGCGGCGGAGAAGGCGGCGGTTTCTGGCAAACCAGGCAAGGCGATCGCCGTCCCGCCCAAGAGTCATTTTTTTGAATCCGCCAAAGCCTTGATCATCAACGAAACGTGTCGCCGGGCGGTCCTTGGCTACACGATCGCGGAACCTCGGCCGACCGGCCAGTCGCGCCTGGTGCTGGTCGACCTGGACAAGAACAAGAGCCTGGGGGCGGCGACGATCTCCGGCCAATTCGCGCCCTTGGCCTTGCACGACAACGGGACGCAGGTGTTGATGCGGCGGGACGACTTCGGTTTTGGGAACCAGGATCGGCTGGAGGTGTGGAGCCTCACCCCCTCGGGCATTCAGAAAGGCGTGCAGTTCGTGCCCTACGACGACGCGAAGCGCGGCCCGGAGCGGGACGTGAAGTGGGGGGCTTTCCTCGACGAGAACCGGATGGCCACCGTCAGCGGAGGCGGCAAGCTGGCCGTGTGGAAATGGGCAACGGCCGAACCCGAGTACTACCTCGGCGCGGCCCGGGGCTGCGTCCCCGCCCTCAGTCCGGATCGCAAGTTCATCGCCTTTGCGACGGGGAAGGAGTTGGGGGTCTTGGATGCGGGCAAGGGCGAGGTGATCGCCTTGAAGTCTTCCCCCTCCGCCCAGCAGCCCACGCTGCGATTCAGTCCCTCGGGCTCGCGCCTGGCCTGCGCCGCGTTTGACCGGCTCTATGTGTGGGACACGGCCACGGGCGGCCTGTACCGCGAGATCCCCTACTTGGGGATGAACGTGATGGGCGAGATCGCCTGGCCCAGCGAAGACCATGTGTTGCTGGGTAAAAAATACCTGATCGACTTGGAGACGCAGGTTCGGCTTTGGACCTATGAGGGCGCAGAACTGGCTGCGACGTCGGGGGGCGTCACGTGGTTCTACGTCGCGCAAGGAACCGACGGGGCCGGGGCGCTCGTCCCCGCCCGGCTCCCCCACCCGGCCGCCACCGAAGCGCTCGAAAAGGCCCTGGCCGATCCCAATTTCTTCATTCTGAAGGAAGGGGCCACCGTGCGGATCAACGTCGATGCCGTGGCCGACCCGGCCGAACGGGAGAAAGCCCGGACCGCCCTCACCGCCAAGCTTCAAGCCAATGGCTGCCAGGTGGTCCCCAACGGCGCCATCGAATTGGTGGCCAGCACGGAGGTGGGCAAAGAGCGGGAGATCACCTATCAAACCATGGGCATGGGATTCGCGCACCGGACGTACAAGTACCGCGAGCACATCTGCCGCATCAAGTTTCTTTATCAGGGCCAGACCGCCTGGGAAACGGCTGCCGTGAACGCGCCGGGCTTCATCGTCCACCTCAAGGAGGGCCAGACCCTGGAGCAATTCATCAAGGAGCACGAACGGCCCAACTACGCGTTTTTCTCCACCGTCGACATTCCCAAGCTGCTGCAACGCCCCTCCGCTAGCTTGACGCTCGGCGTCTCGCAAGTGACGGTCGCGGGCATCCAATCGCGATGACGCGGGCGGCGTGAGCCTGAAAAGAACGGCTCGGGAAGGCCGGCGCGTTTGTTGGCCCCCAGACCGACCGCCCAACGCGTCCGGTCGGCAAACGGTTGCCCGGCGTTAGGTCGGGCGGACCGTCTTCGGTTCCTTGCATGACAAGAGCACGCACCGTCTTTCGCGAGAGGCACGTCATGAAAAAGGCCCCCTTTTGCTTGTGGACAATCGCCGCCCTGGCGCTGGTCGCGCCTCGCTTCGCGACGATCCTCGCCGCCGAGGTGTTCCTGGTTCCGATCCGCAACGCGTCGTTCACCGAGGGAACCGATGATCGCGGCATTCCCACGGGGTGGTCGCGCTATGGGGGCGGGGGCAAGGACCAGCAGTTGAAGGTCGTCGACGTGGCCGGCGCCGGCAAGGCGGTCCTCATTGCCGATGGCGATCCGGCGGCCGAGGTGGGAATCGTCCAGAGCTTCCCTCTGCGCGGGGGGGAGACGTACCGGGTCACGGCCAAGGTCCGCGCGGTTGAAGGGGCCTCGACTGCGGGCGCCTACTTGCAACTCCGTTTCCTGCCTTCGCAGGAAATGGTCCAGACCAGCCTCGCGGCGCGGTCGGCCACGGAGTTTTCGCCGGTTTCGGTCAAGGCGACCGCGCCGCCGGGCACGACGCAAGGCGTCGTTTACCTGTACACCCATCGCGAGCCGACGCCGAAGGTGCTCGTCGCCGACCTGCGCGTGGAAGGCGGCTTGCCGCCGCCTCCGCCCCCTCCGCCCCCGCCCGTTCCTCCGCAATATTCGAAACTCAAGGACCTGCACCGCGACATTGCCTTGGTGCGAGCGGGAAGGCCTAGCGCGGCGATTGTGGCGCCGGCGGGCATCGATCCCTCCGCGGTCCTGTCGATTCAGCAAGCGATCCAGCGGCGGACCGGGGCGACGCTGCCGGTCGTTTCCGACCGTTCGCCGGAGGCGGCCGTGCCGCTTCAAGGGAACCTGATCGTGCTGGGCAATCGCTCGACGAACCAGACGATGAGCGCGTTGTACGACCGGTTCTTCTGCCTGGTCGATCTGAAGTATCCCGGGCCCGAGGGCTACGTCCTTCGCACCGTGCACAATCCGTTTGGCAACGGCCACGGCGCGGTGATCGTCGGCGGGAGCGATGCGGCGGGTGTGGCGGCGGGGGCGTTTGCGCTGGCCGACATCCTCGCCAAAACCCCTTCCCGCGACGGCAACCTGTCGCTCGGCTGGACCATGGTCACCAGGCTCGGCAAGGGGGTGACGCCGCCGACCGACGTCCGCCAATTCGAGACCTGGGAGGCGTCGCAAGGCTACGGTTCGGTCGGGTATTTCGGATGGACGAGCATCAGCAAGCACATGGCGATGTACTACATGACCGGCGACGAACGGAGCGCCCGCGAGGTTGTCCGCCTGGCCTTTCCCGACGCCCAGGCCCTCCGCGAGATCGAATCGATCGACGGGGAGCGGATCGAGAACAAGCGCGATCCGTTGGCCGGCTTCTACCACTACAACGCCCACATGGCGATCCTCTTCTGGGATTTGATCGAGGAAAGCCCGGTGTTCACCGACGACGAACGGCTGAAGATCACCAACGCCTTCGCCCGGCAACTGAACCACCGGCGGGGCGAGGGAATCTATGGTCTGACGCGGCCGCCGGCGGGCGTGGGTACGCGCCACGATCAGTGGTCGGCGATCTCGCTGTACTGTCTGGGCCGATACTTTCAGAACGGCTATCCCGACCCGGTCTGGGCCCAGTGCGTGCGGGCAGGGGAACTGGCCTTTCACTCGCTTCACGAGCACGCCTGGATCGCCGGCGAAAACGACAACTTGTATTGGTACAGCACCGGGATCGCGCCGGTGCTCACCTACATGACGCTCACCGGCGATCGCAAGCCGCTGGAGAATGGCGTGCTCCGCGAACTGCTCCGCGGCCTGGAAATCCTCGTTTCCGGCCGAGTTCCCGATTGGGCGCTCCACTACGCTCCATTGGACCTGTTCCACAAGGCGGGGTATTGGACGGGCGACGGACGGTGGATCGCCTACCGCCAGCGGACCGAAATGGGCACGAACGTGTTCCGGCTGGGCCAGTCGTTCTGGCCCGACGAGGCCATCCAACCCCAAGCGCCGCACGATCTGGTGGGCCAATGGAGCGTTCACCGGTTGCCGCCGCCCGCCTGGGAGGCCCGGGCCAGCGGCATCCCGGCGGAAGAGTCGTTCTACGTGGCCAGCTACCGCAGTGCGCCCGACGCGGGCGGCGATTTCATCTTGCTCGACGGCTTCAACGGCGCGTCGCGCAATCCCTACCATACGTTCGATCTCTTGGAACTTCGGCTCAATGGCCGGACGGTGCTGGAGGGCTACCACAACCAGGTGCTCCCCAGCGCGGACGGGATGGTCGAGCCCGTCGTGGCCATGGACGCCGCCCTGCGCCGCTGCGGCGTGGTTGGCCGCACGGCCTTCGCGATCGGCGAGGTGCCCAAGGCGGCCTATTGCAACTGGCGGCGCATGCTTTGCCACCGCACCGGCCGCTACGCCCTGGTGGTCGACGACCTGGCCTTCCGGACGGATAGCCGCAACATGAAGGTGCGCACGACGTGGCAGGTCCCAGGCGGGCGATGGGACCCGAACCAACAAGCCGTGCGGCTGCCGGCGGCCTCGGCGGCGACCTCGGTGGATTTCGAGATCCGTTCGTGCGACGTCCAGGCGTCGACCGGGTCGGGCGTCATCACGATGGACTGGCACGGGGCCGTCAAGCAGGGCGACCATCGCATCGCGTTTTACCTGATCGGCCAGACGTCCTCCAAAACGCCCGGCGCCCTGGCTTGTTCCCGCCTGGCCGACAACGCCGCCGCGCTGGCCTTGCCCCGTCCCGCCTTGGCGGTCGTCGGCAAGTGCGGAATGATCCAGGGAACCCTGGTCGTGCTGGCCGTGGATCATCTCTGTGGACTGGGGCTGGCGAGTGCGGGCGTGGAATCGCCGCTTGTCTTGAGTACGGAGCCGGTCGATCTCGATTGGGACTTTGCCAGCGGCGCCTTGCACGTTGCCGCGGCGAAGCCGACGTCGCTGCGTCTGGCCCTCGCGTCGGTCGACCAACTCCACGTCGATGGCGCGCCGGCGGAAGTTCCCGGCCAAGGAGGCAACGTGACCCTGGCCCTTTCCGCCGGGCGGCACGCGATCACGGGAGCGATTCCCAACGCCAGGATGGGCGGGGAATTGATCGCGCACCTGGCCCGGCAAACCGCCGCAGCGCGCGAGGCGAGGGCGGCGCGGCCGGAGGCGTCCTCCGGCGCCGCCGTTGCCCAGCGCGAGGCGCTGCCCACCGCGTTCTCCGCCAGGCTCGGCGGCGGCGTGGCCGACATGGTCGCCGCGCCCGGCGACTCGGGCGTTGCGCTCTGCGTCGCGCAAGGCGCGGCGATCCACGTCCTCGGCCCCGACGGCAAGGAAATGCGTCGACTTCAGACCGACGGCAACATCCGCGTGCTTCGCTGGTGGGACGGCCCCAAACTGTTGTTGGCCGGGTGCGTCGATGAAAAGGTCGTCGCCTTCGATCCCGCCGGACAGCGACGATGGACCTTCGTCTCCGAGATGGATCCGGCCGTGTATCAGGCGGCGAAGACGTATTGGTTCAAGAGCGCTCCGGGCCATGAGGGGATCCACGGACTCTGCACCGGCGAATTCGACGAGGGGAAGAGCCGATGTTTCGTGGGAAGCGCTTGCACCTTGGAGATCCTCGACGAGTCGGGCAAGCTGGTCCGCCGAACGCCGGTTTTCTGGGGCCCCGGCAGAATGTTCCTGCTGATCCCCGGGCCCAACCATTCCAAGAACCTTCTGATCTCCCGCTGGCTCAACGGCAACGACGACCTGTCGATCGTCAACAGCCGGACTCTGGCGGAGGTGGGCCGCGGGTTCTATGGCGTGCCGGCCGGCCATTCGTTTGTCGGCGGCTGGAGCGCGCAGAATCGCACCGCCTTGCTCCACGACGACCTCGACGGCGACGGCAAAAAGGAGGTGGCGACGGCGATCAACGGGACGTGGAATCGGGTGACCGTGTATTCGGAGGACGGTAAGCCGTTGGCCAACGCGCAGTTCGGCCCCGGGACCAGCACCGTCCCGCGAGCCCACATGCGCGACATGGACGTGGCCGACCTCGACGGCGACGGCAAAAAGGAACTGGTGGTTGGCATCGCCGAGGGCCTCGTGGTGGCGTTGAACCATGAGTGCAAGAAGGTCTGGGCCACGCGTCTTCCCAGCCCCCCGTATTCGCTGCGGTGCGCGCTGCCGCCGGCGGCGAAGCGTCCATGGATCGTGGTGGGCTGCGAGGACGGCGGCGTGGCGGCCTTGGATTCCCGAGGCGAGCTGCTCCGAATCGGGAAGTTGACCGGCCGGCCGACGCACGTGCAGATCGTGCCGGAGGCCGGCGGCCTGATCGCGGTTTTCGCCTCGGATCGCGGCGAGGTTCGCGGTTTTCGAATCGGCGGTTGATGGGGATCGGAAAAGGCGCGGCCGCGGCGATCTTCAGGCGGCGCTCATGCGAGCGCCCACACGGCGACGGACCGGGGGAAGGCACGCCGCGCGCCGTTCACCACGCCAACACGCCGGTCCCGCTGATCTGATCGTTCTTCAGGTCCCGCAACGCCCGGTTCGCGTCGGCCAACGCGTAGACCGTGGTGTGCGGCCGGATGGGAATCTGGCCTGCCTCGGCCAACAGCTCGCGCCCGTCCTCCCGCGTGTTGCACGTCACCGAACGGAGGTCGCGTTCGTGGAAGATGCAGCGTTGGTAATCCATCGCCGGGATAGGGGTCATGTGAATGCCGGCGAGGGCCAGCGTGCCGCCTTTCTTGAGCGATTCCAGGGCCGGCGGCACCAGCTCGCCCGCCGGAGCGAAAAGGATCGCGCTGTCGACCTTCACGGGCATTTCCGACGCCCGCTGCCCGGCCCAGACCGCCCCCATCTGGCGGGCCAAGGCAACGTGCTTCTCTCCGCGCGTCACCACATAGACCTCGCAGCCGCGGTGCAGGGCGATCTGGAGCACGACGTGGGCGGAAGAACCGAAACCCCAAAGCGCCAACTTTCCGCCCCGGGGCAGGTTGCTCCGCTTCAACGCCCGATAGCCGATGATGCCGGCACAAAGCAAGGGGGCGGCCTCGACGTCGGAAAAGGAGTCGAGAATCGCGTAGGCGAAGGCTTCGGGCACCACGGCGTATTCGGCGTAACCGCCGTCGCGGTGATAGCCGGTGAACTGGGCCGACTCGCAAAGGTTCTCTTTGCCCGAGCGGCAATACTCGCAGCCGCCGCAGGTTTGACGGAGCCACGCGGCTCCTACTCGCTGGCCGAGCGCGAACCGGCGGCAACCGGGCCCCAGGGCGTCCACGACGCCGACGATCTGGTGGCCGGGCACGATCGGCAGCCGCTGGCGGGGCAGGTCGCCCTCGATGACATGGAGGTCCGTCCGGCAGATGGCGCACGCCCGCACGCGGATCCGCACCTCGCCCGGCCCGGGCTCCGGCGTCGGCACGTCGCACCATTCCAACGGGGAGCTTTCCATGGGGGCATTCGCCCGGAGAACCATCGCTTTCATGCCTTCCCTCCTTGAAAAAACGTAGCACCCGTCCGAAAACCCGGCCGGCGGGCCTACAAGGGCCCCGGCGTGGATTGCCCTTTGGCGCGGGATTCGAGGTACGCGCTGAGCATCACCTGGGCGGCAAGCATGTCCAACTTGCGTTTGCGCCGGCTATGCTTCCAGGCGGCTTCCTTGAGCAATTCGTGGGCTTCGCTGGTCGAGAACCGCTCGTCGAAATACTCCACCGGCACGCCGGTCGCGTCGGCAAGCCACTTCCCAAACTGCCTCGCCTCGCGGGAAATCTCGCTTTCGCGCCCGTCGAGATGCACGGGCAGCCCGACCACGAACAAGGCCACCTGCTCTTCGCGAGCCAGCCGCTGGAATCGCCTCGCGTCGGCGGCCGGTCCTCGGCGCGTGTAGTTCTCGTAGGGACTGGCCAGCGTCCGGTCGGGATCGGTGATGGCGATGCCGATCCGAGCGCGGCCGAAGTCGATTCCCACCACGCGACCGGGAGGCTGGCCGAGCGCCGCGCGCGGAGGGACGCCCGAATCCGCCGGCCGTTCCGGTTGGAGTTCCCTCACCGCCTCCTCCTCATCGTTCGTCCTGGATGGGCGTTCGCTGGTCGGGGCCGACAAAGTAGCCGTGTTGCAAGAAGCGGAGCGTGTACTGGTGGACCTTGGCCTGGCGCGGCAGCAGGGCGTGCAGGGCGGGAACGACGATCCAGTCGCTTGCCCCGGCCAGGCGCGTGCTCGCCACGCTCACCACGCCGTCGTCGTCGCCCGGCAAGAGAGGATTGAACCCCCACTCGTCGCCCCGCCCGCCGGCCACAATCCCGAATTCAATGGGGGGCGTGGCCAGATGCTGGGCTTCCCATGCCCAGAGCGGCCCCAGTTGCCGTCCGGCCTTGCCCAGCAGGAGTTCGAAGATCGGGTTGTCTCCCCAGCGAGCGGCGAGTTGGGAACCTTGGTTGGGCGGGCCGATCATGACCATTCTTCCGAACCGGGGGTCGATCTTGCCTTGCCGCCGATTCCGGTCGTCGGCGAAAAAGCGGCGGATCACGATTCCGCCCAGACTGTAGCCCACGAAATGAATCTCCTCGACGCCCTCGAGGTGGTCCACGATCGAGGCCAGATCCTTGGCGTGTTCGGCAAGTCCTTGTTGGGTGCTCGGATAGGTCACATTGACCGGCTCGTACCCCCCGTGCTCCTCCAGGTATCGGCACAACGGCTTCATCATCCCGCGGCCGTCGGCGATCCCGTGGAGCACGATCACCACTTTGCCCCGCAAGGGCGGCAGGTTCCTTTCCCGCTTGATTTGTTCGAGCAGCGCCCGGCACTGGGCGAACGTGCCCGAGCCGTGGCGGAAATCGTCGCCGTCCAACAGGCGGCACGCGCCGGTGAGCACGTTGCGCTGGATGCGCCACTGGTGGAAAAACAACTGGTCGGCCCAGAACTGCGTTCCGCCGAGCGTGGGCATGGGCACCAGGTCCCGCCCGGCTGCCCGCCCCGTCTCCTCCGCCGGGTCCTCGGCCCCGGCGACTCCCACCGCCAGAATCACCGTCAGCATTCCGGCGGCCGCCAGACGCCAAGACGAGGGCCGCGGGGGCGGGCCAGGCAACGATCTTGATGTTTCGAGGGCTGACATCACGTTCCCAATGCGCTGAACCGCCCAGACGCCGCGGGGCGGCCCCGCCCGAATCCGTGCCGCGGAATCCAATCCGCGAGTCTGTCCAACATAACCGTCTCCGGTGCATCCTGCCAGTCGAATCGTTCGAGGCAGCATCCGCCGCCCCCCGCGGCCAACCGGCGAAGCGAAGATCCATTGACGCCAGGGCGGCGCGGTCTTAGGATCGTGGCCGATGCCACGCGGCGGAGGTCTTGTTCCTCGTCCAACGCCCGCGGCGCCATGGGCGAGTCGATGCGATGAAAACCAACCTCGTGAAGCGCAAGCTCCGGGCGGGCGAGCCGACGTTCGGCACCTGGCTGTCGCTGGACAATCTGCACACGGCGCGGGTCCTGGCGCGCGCGGGCTTCGACTGGCTGACCCTTGACCTGGAGCACTCGGCGATCGACTGGAGCCAGGCGGCGGCGATCTTCGCCGTGGTGGCCGACGCGGGGTGCGTCCCCCTGGCTCGTGTTCCGGAAGGCAACCACTACTTGATCAAACGGGTGCTGGACGCCGGGGCATGGGGCATCGTGGCGCCGATGGTCAACACTCCCGAGCAGGCCCGGATCGCCATTGCCGCGGCCAAGTACCCCCCCCAGGGCAATCGCAGCGCCGGCGGGGGCATGCATGCCCTGGGGTTCGACGCCTCGGCCGACGAGTATTACGAGCGGGCCAACGACGAGATCCTGGTGGTGCTGCAAATCGAAAGCCCCCGCGGAGTGGAAAACGCGGCCGCGATTAGCGCCCTGCCCGGCTGCGACGCCCTGTTCGTCGGTCCGGTGGATCTGCGTTTCACGATGCGGTCGCCGGACGGCCGCAAGCCTAGTCGCGAGGATCACGAGGCGATGATCCAGCGGGTGATCGCCGCGGGCCGGCAAGTTGGCACGCCGACCGGCATCCACTGCATGGAGCCGGAAGAAGCCCTCGGCCGGGCTCGCCAGGGAATGCAATTCCTCGCCGTGGGCAGCGATCTGCGCATGGTGACGCTTCAGGCTCAAGCGGTCATGCGCACACTCGCTCCCCAGGCCGCGACGAAAGGGTTCGCGCGGTACTGAATCCGGCGGAGCCATCGAGCGCCTCGCCCGCCGCGACCCCACCGAGGCGTCGGCCAGTGGCGACCGATCGACCCCGCCGTAGCGTCGCCTCGCGCGCCCAGGGTCGCCCCGGTCAGAGCTCGACTTGACTGACGCGGCCGGAATCCTTGGACCAATGGATGGGCGGTTTGACCTTCAGTTGGTCGATCACCATGCGAACCCCGTCCACGCCGGCCGCCGCGCGGAGCAAGGGTCTGCGCTGGTAATCGAAATCCAACACGCCCGACAACGTCACCGTACCGTTGCGCACCGTGGCGTTGACATGCACGCGCGATCCCATGCCACATCGTGACAAACGCTGGTTGACCTTCGCCAAAAGCGCCTTGTCCGGGATCCTGTGCTCGAACGGCATGGCCTCGACTCCTCAACCATCGAAATGATTTGGGAAAACGTACGAGACCGAGAAAGGTGGTCGAGCGAAAAAAAAGGTTGCACAGCAAAGCAGAGAAGCCACCCTTCTGGCTGAAATTGTAATCATCGTGCGCGGGGAATGTCAACCCGTCGGTCCGGTTTTTCGGCCGACGGCCGAGCGCAGATCATAAGTCGTTGACAACAAGATACTTAGGCGCTATCCAAGGCCGCGAAGACAAGCCGTCAATTGAGGACCGCTTCCCTTGGTACAGGGTCGTTCGTGGCGAGCAACGGCCCAGCGCAGCCTGGCAGCGTGGCTGCGACGCGAGGCGCCATCACGGCCTGAGGCCTTACGGGCGCAGGCGGGAGAAGGGAGCTTGGGCGACCGACGCTACGTGGTTTTCCAGCCGCCTTTGGGCCGGTTTTTCAAGGTGATTTGCTTGGCCTTGAGAAACTCTTGAAAGACCTCCCGGGTAATCGACCCCCCGGCGAATTGGCACACCTGCTGGTACAGCTTGTCGAAGTTCCATTCGCCCGCCGCCAGCGCCTTGATCCGGGCCAAATTGAGTTCCAGGCCCATGGGCCACGGCTTGACCCGTTGGCCGAGGCTGCTTCTCGTCGCGGCGCGGGCCTCTTCCCGGGACAACTTCTTCTTCGCCATTGCCGACAACCTTCTCGCACTGCCACGGATGCCCAAGAAACAGAAGAAGCCCGCACCCAAGAGGCGGGCTTCTCAGCACAAGTTGTCATGAGCGAGAGGCGATACGCCGACCCGGCAACCTGCTGCCCATGTTTCATAAAGGAGCCAGCGGTTCAACCCGGTGTATCGGCCCTCGTTCACGGCCGGCCAGCCACCTTTAGTTTACCATGCACGCCCGAACCGACAATGCCCCCTTCGGACTATTCGGACCTCCATCTCTCACTCTATCTTGAGTACCCGGCAATCAAAGACGCCGCCGGCCATGTTGCCCGGATGGGCCTGGAAGCGGACCGTGATCTTCGACTTTCCCTTGGTCAGCTCGGCGGGGATGGGATAGACCTCGTCGTAGAACTGGTCCGGGCGGTTGTTGTCGAGCTTCTGCGTGGCGATCTTCTTGCCGTCGATGAGAATGTCGAACACCCGCGGGCCCACGTCGCTTCCCCAGTAGCAGCAGAGCAGCTTCATGGGCTGGCCGTCCAGGACCTTCATCTCGTACGAGAACCAGCCGCCGTCCACGGCATGGCGCCAATGGCGCTCCTGGTAGGGGCCCGCGCCGGTCTTCTCGCCCGCCATCGCGTGCGCTTGCTCGGACGGCCCGTCGCCGATCACCACGCGATCAACGGTTTGGGCGTCCAACGCCTTGCGGCGCGCTTCTTCCGCCTGGATCTGCGCCCGTTTCGCGTTCCACTGGTCCTCGCCGAGCACGTCCCAGTACACGATGTAGGGTTTCTTGTATTGCCGGAACAGCGGAATCAACGTGAGTTCTCGCCCGGCCTGGGGACCGGTCACGCGGAAAACCTTGGGCGAGGCGGTGAACGTGAGCGGTTTTCCGGGCACAGGTTGGATGTGCGAAACGATCTCACCTTCACCGCTCACGATCGCCGTGGTCGGCCGGCCCGGCTCGATCTCGGCGCAGAGCACCAGCGGCCCGTAGAGAACGGCCAACTTCTTCGGATCGTCGCGGAACCCTTCGGTGCGCAAGGTCATCGTCATGCGGATGTCCACCGTGTCGCCGTCCTGCCATGCTCGATGGAGGCTGACGTAGCTGCCCGGACGGCTGGCGACGGCTTGCGGCTGGCCGTTGATCGCAATCTCGAAGCCGGAGACGGCCCAAGACGGATGCCGGACGCGAAGCGTCATCTCGACCGGCTTCTCGCAGGCGAAGCGGAGCCGCGTGCGGTCCTCGTCGGGAAATCGGGTTTCCTGCCGCAACTTCAGTCCCCGCTCGGTCCACGTCAGTTCCGAGGCGATGAACAGGTTCACGTAAAGGGCCTTGTCGCCTTCGTGGAAATAGATGCTGTCGCCGTACTTGGCGTGGTTCTCCATGCCCGTGCCCGTGCAGCACCAGAACGAATCGGTCGGCGTGCCGAAGGTCTTCGGCACGCCGGTCTTCAACGGGAGATAGTAGAGCACCATCCCCGTTTCCGGGTTCTGCGAGGCGAGGATGTGGTTGTACAGCGCCCGTTCGTAGTAGTCGGCGTACTCGGCCTTCGGGTCCCAGCCGAAGATCCGCCGCGTGATCTTGAGCATGTTGTAGGTGTTGCACGTCTCGGTGGTCGTCGGTCCCAGATACTTGGAGAGCCGCTCCTTGGGCGAGAAGACCTCGCCGTCGCTGTTGCCGCCGGTGACGTAGGACCGCTCCTTGGTGACCACGTCCCAGAAGAACGTGGCGATGGTCCGCAGGTCCTCCTTGCCGGTCAATTCGTATTGCCGGCCGGCCCCGAGAATCTTGGGGAACTGCGTGTTGGCGTGCAAGCCCGTAAGCCGGTCCTCCCGCTTGGCCAGCGGATCGAGCACCGCGTGGTGGTTGAACCGCTGGGCCAGCTTGAGGTACTTCTCGTCGCCGGTAAGGGCATAGACTTCGGCCAGCACCTCGTTCATCCCGCCGTGCTCGTTGCCGAGCATCTTTTCCATCTGCTCGTCGCTGAGCTTGTCGCTGCGGGCCTTGACCCAATCGCAGGCCTTGCTCACGACTTCCAATGCCTGCTGGTTGCCGCAAAGGACGTACATGTCGACCAGCCCGGCGTAGATCTTATGGATCGTGTACCAGGGGGCCCAGACGGGTTGGAGCGTCTCGACCCGGTCGATGAAGCTCTCCGGAAACGCGCTCAGGTAGCCGTTGCCGATTTTCGCCTGACATTCGGCCAGGCCCGCCACAACGCGGTCGCCCTTGGCCTTGAGGGCCTCGTCGCCGGTGCTGGCATACATCATCGCGCACGCCGAAAGAAAATGGCCCAAGCTATGACCGCGGACCTCGCTCTTGGGCTCTTCCCACCCGCCCAGCGGCTTCGCCGACGACGGCAGGCCCGCGTTGACGCGGAAGCAGTGCAGCAGCCGATCCACGTCGAGGCTCAGCAGGTATTTACGGTCCAGCTCCATGGCGTGCTTGAACGGCCCGTCCAAGAGCCGCACCTGTTTCAGGCTGAACGGCTCCGTCTTGAGCGGGACCTTGGCCGGGACGGCGGCCCGGGCCGTGGCGAGAACGAACAGGGAAAGCCACACGGCTGCGCGGCAGCGCGCGGCATCGCGAAATCGTCCGGCGATCATGACTGTTTCCTTGGAATCGAGGGGGAGACGGCGCATTCTCACGCCACGCAGTCTACCGCGCTGGGGGGTTTCTTCGCTACGCGCCGCCGGAGGATTGCGGATGGAAAGCGGAGGGCCGACCCCGTGGAATCACCGTTCCGTCGAAGCGTTCAGCCAGACCGCGACGGGCAGCCGCCGCCGGGCGGTCGCCGAGAGACGGCGTCCGTGGCGCGGACGGGCCTATTCGTATTGCAGGGCGATGAGCAGATTCAACCGCACGGCGCGGCGGGCGGGGAGCCAGGCGGCGACGAGAATGATGACCAGCGCGACCACGTAGGTCCCGACCAACAGCGAGGGGCTGAGCACGAAGTCAATCGGACGGCCGGTAACCGCGGGGGTGCAGAGGTTCGTCGTGTACGCGGAGACGACGCCGGCGATGACCCCGAACGTCACCCCGAAGACGCCCAGGATCACGGCCTGAGAAAGGATCGTGTTGCGGACCTGGCGGCGGGTCATGGCGACGACGCGGAGCATGGCGATTTCGCGGGTCTGTTCGAGCACGTTCATGGTTAACGTGTTGGCGACGGCGAAACCAGCCACGATCAGGCCCAACGTCATGATTCCCCACAGGCCCGCCACCACGCCGTTCATGAGCGTGTCCAGGCGGCGGCGCAAGTCGGCGAAGGAAAGCAGCAGCAGGCTGTTCTGGTCGCACAGGGCCTTGATCTTGCTCTCCACCTGGTGCAGCGCCGAGGCGTTGGCGCGGACAATGAAGATGTCGGCGCCCTCGGCGCCCAAAAGCTTCTTGCCGACGGCCCGCTCCAGATGAATGACCAGTCCGCCGGACACGTAGTCGTTGGTGATTCCCGCCACGCGAAGCGACTTGGGCCCTTCGAGCGTCCTGAGCGTGATTTCCCCGCCGTACTTGATGCCGGCGCGGTGGGCCAGGACCGTGCCGACCACGACGTCGCCGGCCAGGAGACGCTGGCGGACTTGGCCGGGGTCGCCCGCCTTCAGATCCAACAGCAGTCGATTGGGGTCCTGGTCCTCGTAGTCCCGCAGCACGGCGTTGACCTGCATCCCGGCCGCGGTCACGTCCTGAAGGAAACGCACGGCCTCGACCGACGTCACGCCGTCGATGGCCGCGAGGTCGGCCTTGAGGGCCTCGGGCATGGGAGCCGAATCGTTCGTGGCGAGGTTCATTTGCAGCGCGCGGACGAAAAAGTCGCCGACGAACGTCTTCGCCTGCCAGTTGCGCACGTCCTCCACGTTGTTCAGAATCGCCGTGCCCAATCCCAGGCCGGCGCTCAGACCCACATACAGCACGCCCACCGTGAGCGTGGATCGCGTGCGCCGGCGCGCGATCTGCCGCTGGGCCAACTCGCCGGCCGTTCCCAACAGGGGATGCAACACCTTGGCAATCAGCCGGGTGACCGGCGCGAGCACGGCGGGGATGATCAGGACCAGCGAACAGGTGTAGGCCACGCCGGACGGGGTGGCGAACTCGATGGGAAGGTACCCGAACACGCACGCCACCAGGGTCAGGCCGGTCAGGAGCGTCAAGCCGATTCCCAGGAGCGTGACCTTGGCCGAGGCCGGCCGCGTGACTTCGGTCACCAGCGGACGCATTCCTTCCAGGGGCGTGACCTTGCCGGCGAGGTAGGCGGGCACGAACATGGCGATCATCGCCATTCCCGGCCCCAACATGCCGGCAAGCAGGAAGGGTCCCGCGTTGATCTCCAAGGCGTTGACCGTGGCGTTGTACGCCCGGGCCATGGCGACGCTCAATCCATAGGCCCCGGCCAGGCCCACCACGATCCCCGCCGCCGTGCCGACGATCCCCAGCACGAGCCCCTCGCGGAGCAACATCCCGATGACTTGCCGCCGCGTGGTGCCCAATGCCCGCAAAATGGCCAACTGCCGCCGCCGCTCGCCGACGTTCATCAGGAACGTATTGAGGATGACGATCGTGGCCAGGACGAGCGTCAGCGTGTAGGCGAACCCCAGCCCCTGGTCGAGGCTCTGAAGCGTCTCGCGGCCCAACTGGGCCCGGGCGAGCGGAGGCCGGACGGTGAGTCCGGGCGGGAGGATGCGGGCGATCGCCGCCTGAACCGCGGCGGGGTCGGCTGAATCCTCCAGCACGAGACTCGTCGCGTTGATGCTCCGCGGCTTGCCGAACATCCGCTGCGCCGCCCGGAGGGTGACGAACGCCGTGCCGCCCTGATTGAACTGGGCCGCTCCCTCCGGCGCCAGGAAGCCGATGACGGGAATCTTGGTGTAGCCTCGGGTGACGAGCAGGCCGATTTCGTCGCCCACCGAAATGCCCAGCCCGCGCGCAAATCCCGCCTCGATCAGCGCCCCTTCGTCGTCTTGAAAAAACTCGCCCTCGACGAGGCGGTAGTCGCGCACGGCCTCGTCGCGCAGGGGGTCGATGCCCATCACGAAAAAGAGGAGTTTGCCGGTCTTGCGGAACAGCTTGGCCGGCCCGCGGAAGATTGGCACCGCGGTCTTGACGCCGGGCACTTGCTCCAGTTTGGGGACGATCGCCTCGTCATAGGCCGCGCCACCCTCGGCGATCACTTCCAGGGCCGCCCGCCCCGCCAGCTTCGCGTACATCTCCTCGTACGCGCGCCGCGTGGTGCTCGACGACACGTTGACCGCCACCACGGCCGACACCGCGATGACGATGCTCAACAGCGTGAGCGCGGCCCGGCCGGGACGGCTCTTGACCTCGCGGATCGTGAACTTCCACAGAACCATCGATCAGGGAACTCGCTTGAACAAACACGTGCGGACCCTGGGCCGCGTCTGGACCTGCCTCACGTCGTTTTCGATCAATCCGTCGCGCAAGCGGACCAGGCGATCGGCCTGCGCCGCCACGCCCGCGTCGTGCGTCACCATCACGATCGTCTGTTTCTCCTCGTCCACCAGCCGGCGCAAAAGCGACGTGACTTGCTGGCCGTTCACACTGTCCAGGTTGCCGGTGGGCTCGTCGGCCAGGAGGATCGCCGGCCGGATGGCCAGCGCCCGCGCGATCGCCACCCGCTGCTGCTCGCCTCCCGACAAAGCGCTGGGGACATGGTTCCGCCGGTGGGCAATGCCCACCAGGCTCAAGGCGTCCAGGGCCCGGCGCCGGGACTCCTTGGCCGACATCCCGCTCAGGTCCAGCGGAAGCGCGACGTTTTCCTCGGCGGTAAACGCCGGCAGGAGGTTGAACGACTGAAAGATGAACCCGATCCGCGTGCGACGGATGAGCGTGCGCTCATCGTCATCCAGCGTGGCCAGATCGGTTCCCTCCAGCAAGACGTGGCCACTTGTTGGGGTTTCCACTCCACCTAAAATGTGCAGCAGCGTGCTCTTGCCTGAGCCAGAAGGGCCCATAATGGCCAAAAACTCGCCGTATTGCACTTTCAGGTCGATTCCCCGCAACGCGTGGACCCGCGTTTCGTCGTTTCCATAAGCCTTTTCGAGCCTGCGGGTTTCGATTACATTCATGAGGAGACCCCGCCAATGGGTTGTCGGCCAAAGAAGCAGGCCATGACGGTACTTTCAATTATGTCGAAAAGTCGGCGGCAAACACTGGAGCAAACCCCGCAACCTCGATCCCAATTCTCTGCGACACCGGGACCGAACCTGCGGCCTGCCCCCCCTGCGAGAGGAATTCACGCATAAGTATCTTATCCGTTAACCGGGGCGTCGTGCAAGCAATCGGGTGCCGGCGGATTGCTTTTCCCAGGACTCTCAGCGAACAATGACCTGCTATGACCCGCAAGATTTTCCTTCTTATCGCAGGCCGCACGTCCAAACAAGGGTGCGGCATTAGCGAGGGCAAGCACACGGCCGGGTATCGGGCCGAGACCCAGACGCTCCAAGTCTCCCAAGAAGACATGGCGGAGCTGGGGCTTTCGGATGGACAGCGTGTCCGCGTCAGCCGGGTCCCATCCGGTTCAGAGCCATCGCCTGGCGAGGTCCTTCCTGGGGGTCTCGATCGGTCCTGCCAGGTCCCGGTCGTGGCTCTGCCCGTCGAGACAGCGAAGGGAGGCGAACTCCCCCCTGGGGTGGTTTTCATTGCCTATGGCGATGTCTCCTGCCGATTGATGGACAGCGATACCCACGGTTCGGGCATGCCTACCAGCAAGGGGATCGAGATCCTGGTGGAGACGTTGCCGGAGCCCGAAACCGGGGAGTTCGGCTCGACCGCGGCAAGCGGCGTCGGGTAGCGACAGGAGGGCGGGCATTGCGTCGCACCATTTTCCACACGGGAACCTCAACGGCCTTTCGCGTTTTCCGTTCATGAACCCAACGGCGACCAAGACGACGATCTCCGACGCCATCTGCACCTTTTGCGGCTGCGTGTGCGATGACATCGAATTGACTGTGGAGCAAAACCGAATCACCGAAGCCAAGAACGCCTGCGTGTTGGGCAAGGCATGGTTTCTCAACCACCATGATTCCGAGCGGCCGGTCTGCACGATCGAGGGCCGCCCAGCGACGCTTGAGGAGGGGATCGATCGGGCCGCGCGCATCCTTGCCGAGGCCCGCTATCCCATCCTCTATGGGTTGAGCGACACCACCTGCGAGGCCCAGCGCAAGGCCGTGGCGATCGCCGATTGGATCGGCGGCACGATCGACACGACGACGAGCGTGTGCCACGGGCCGTCGGGCATGGCGTTCCAGTCGGTGGGCGAGGTGACCGCGACGCTGGGCGAGGTCCGTCACCGGGCCGACCTGGTGATCTACTGGGGCGGCAACCCGGCCGAGAGCCATCCTCGCCATTTCACCAAGTACACGCTGATGCCCAAGGGGCTCTTCGTGCCGCGGGGCCGCAAGGACCGAACCTGCGTGGTGGTCGACGTGCGGCGAACCAAAAGCGCGAAGGCGGCCGACATCTTCCTCCAGGTCCGGCCGTGCAAGGACTTCGAGGCGTTGTGGACCCTTCGGGCGTTGGTCAAGGGCTTGAGCCTCGACGCCGGGGAGGTCGAATCCGAGACCGGCGTCCCGCTGGCCGCCTGGCAGGATCTCGCGGATCGCATGAAAAGGGCCCGCTTCGGCGCGCTATTTTTTGGCATGGGCCTGACCATGACCCGGGGGAAGCACCTCAACAGCGAGGCCCTCCTGGCGCTGGCTCGAGACTTGAACGACTTCACGCGTTTCGTGTGCAAGCCGGTGCGGGGCCACGGCAACGTGACCGGGGCCGACAACGTGCTTTCCTGGCGCACAGGCTATCCCTTCGGCGTGAACTTTTCGCGGGGTTATCCGCGATTCAACCCCGGCGAATATACGGCGACCGACGTCCTTGCGCGGCGCGAGGCCGACGCGGCGCTGATCATCGCCGCGGACCCGATGGCCAACCTCTGTCAGGCGGCGCGGGAGCATCTGGCCTCGATTCCCTCGATCGCCCTGGACCCGCACGAGACCCCCACCACCCGGCAAGCCACGGTGGCCTTCGCCCCGGCCACGTATGGGATCAGCGCGCCCGGCACGGTGTACCGGATGGACGACGTCCCGCTGCCGCTCCGCCCCGCCATCCCCTCCTCGCGGCCCGGCGATTATGAGATCCTCTGCCGTCTGGAGGATCGGGTGCGGCCGCTCGTTGCGGGCCGGACCGGGACGTGAAAGCCGGGGGCCGCGCGCCGCTCTGCCGCCGCGGCTCGGCATAGCGTGGCCGCTGCGCTTGCCCTAGAATAGGCCGGGGCGAACGACGAAGATCGCGTTCGCCTTGGGTTTGGCAACGGGGGAATGCGCCGGCAGAGGTTTTCTTCCCGAGCCGCCCGGATTCCGTCGCAGGGCGCGACGGGAACGGGGCCTTGGGGGCTGAGGATGCGCCAGGAATTGGCTTCAGCCCGGCTGGGCCCCCGATTGGGAAAGGTCGAACAACGATGGCAAAGGAGCTTTCCATGACCGATTCGCAGACACGCGTGACGCGGCGCGAGGTACTCGCGCGGGGTGGCCGATGGGCCGCGCTGGCGGCCGCGGCCAGCCGCCTGGGGCCGTTGCTGGCGGCGCCGAATTCCCGCTGGTTCAAGATCGGCGCCTGCGAGTGGAATCTGGGCAAGGCGGACCCGTCGAGCCTCGAGGTGGCCAAGGAGATCGGCCTGGATGGGGTTCAGGTCGATATGGGCTCGGCCGCCTCGGATCTTCCCCTCCGCAAGCCGGAAGTCCAGAAGGCCTACCTCGACATGGCCAGGAAGACCGGCATGGAGATCGGCTCGATCGCCTTGGGCGCGACGAACACCGTGCCGCTGAAGAGCGATCCCCGGGCGGCCCAATGGCTGATGGACGGAATCGACGTCTGCAAGGCCCTGGGCCGGAAGATCATCATGCCCGCCTGCTTCGGCAACGGCGAGCTCGACATGGCCAAGACCGCCGAAATCGACCACCTCGTCGGCGCGCTCAAGGAGGCCGCCGCCAAGGCCGAAAAGCTCTCCATCATCATCGGTTTGGAGAGCTACCTCAGCGCGGAGGACAATCTGAGGATCCTCGAGCGCGTGGGCTCGCCGGCCCTGAAGGTCTATTACGACGTGGGCAATTCGACCGACAAGGGGCGCGACGTGCTCAAGGAAATCCCCCTGTTGGGAAAGGAAATCTGCGAGTTCCACTTCAAGGACGGCGGCCACATGCTCGGCCAGGGGCGGATCGACTTCAAGAAGCTCCGCGAGGCGATCGACAAGATCGGCTACAGCGGGTGGATCCAGCTTGAAGCCGCCGCGCCGCACGGCGTGAAACGCGACTACGCCGGATACTACAAGTTCCTCCGCACGATCTATCCCGAACGCGGATAGCTCGGGCGGTTGACCTCGACGCGAGGCGGCATGTCCACGCCTTTCCCGTTGCCTGAGAATCCCCGCATCCTCATCGTCCGCCTCAGCGCGGTCGGCGACGTGATCCACGCCATGCCGCTGGCCGTGGCGTTGCGGGAGCGGTTTCCCGGGGCCTACCTGGCCTGGGTCTCGGCCTACCCGGCCGCGACCCTCTTGGAAGGTCACGAGGCGCTGGATGAAGTGATCGTGGTGGGGCGACGGTGGCTTCGCTCGCCGCGCGAGATCGTCGGCCTGCGGCGGCGTCTCCGCGCCTTGCGCCTGGACGTGGCCATCGACGCCCAGGGACTGACCAAAAGCGCGCTGGCCGCCTGGCTCTCGGGCGCTCCGCTGCGGATCGGGTTCGGCGACCACTGGGGACGCGAAATCAGCCGATGGCTCCACACCGAACTGATCCACACCAAGACCAGGCATACGGTGGATCGCACGCTGGAATTGATCGAGCCGCTGGGCATTGTCCGCCCGCCTGTCCGCTTCCAGGTGCCCATGACGGACTCGCAGCGCGAGGCGGCGGACCGGATGCTTGCGGGTCTGGGAGTCGACGCGCCGCTGGCGATCATCAATGCGGGCGCGGGCTGGCCCTCGAAACTCTGGCCGCCGGATCGGTTCGGGGCCGTGGCCCGCCACCTGGGGCGCCAGTGGCGCCTGCCCTCGGTCGTGGTGTGGGCGGGGGGGGAGGAGCGGGCTCTGGCCGAGACGATCGTGGCCAGCGCGGACGGCCATGCCCGCCTCGCGCCCCCGACCACGCTCCGCGAATTGGCCGCGCTGTGCCGGAGGGCGAGGCTTTTTGTTAGTTCGGATACCGGCCCGCTGCACCTCGCCGCGGCGGTGGGCACGCCTTGCGTGGGGCTGTATGGGCCTTGGCCGGCCGAGGAGAATGGGCCGTACGGCCCCGGACACGTGGTCGTCCAGAAGATGGCGATCTACGGCCCCAGTTCCCAGCGGCGTCGCGCGTCCCGCGCCCTCATGGAGGCCATCGACGTCCCCTCGGTGTGCGAGGCCTGCGACGAGATCCTCCGCCGCATTGGCGCGTGAGAGTGTTTTCCAGTTGGCTGGTTTGCGCACGCGGGAAGGAGAATCGCGAAACCCGCGGCGGTCGGGGGAACCTCCGATCGGGCGTCGCCATGCGTGGGACGCTCGGGAGTCTCCTTCGGCCGGAAGGGTAACCGCTGGCGGGGAGTGTCTCGATTTTCGCGGACTTCCTGCGATGTTGGCGGGCAACAAATGGTGTAAGATGAACCCCCGTCGTGAAACGCCGGCGGCCGCGGCGAGGGTTCCGTTGGAACCGGCGGCGGCCGGGGATCGTTCTCTTGGTTTGAGGAGGCTACGGATGAACGCGCATCGGACACTGTTGAACCTGGCGATTGCCGCCGCTTTGGCGCTATCGGTTTCAGCGCAGGCCCAGGAAAAAGAGCAATCCAAGTCCCGCAGGACGCCGCGTCTGGGGCAGACCCTCCTGATGATGGAGCGCGTGCGCGGGGCCCTGGATCAACTCAACCTCACGGAGGAACAAAAGGAGAAATTGAAAACCATCCGGGAGGCGGCCGGGCCGAAAGTGAAAGAAACCTGGGAAAAGGCCCGCTCGATCCTCAACGAGGAGCAGGTCCGGGCGGCCGAGGAATCGCTCCGGCAGGCTCGCGACGCCGGCAAGAAGGGCGCGACGGCAGTGGAATCCTTGCTCTCGGCCTTGAAGCTCACCGACGAGCAGAAGGAGAAGATGCTCCAGATTGAGCGGGAAAGCCTTGCGATCCAGCGCGATCTCGTCAAGCAGATTGCCGAAGTGCTGACCCCCGAACAGCGGGAAAAATTCCAGGCCGCGCTTCGCGCGGGCGCCAAGCGGGGCGCGAAGCAGTCGACCGACGCGAAGCAGTAGAGCCCGCTTGGCGTTGTCCCCTGCCCGGCACGCGGGCAGGGGGCTTTCCCGCAAGGGCGGAGCGGCGCGCTGCGAGGATCGCGATGCCCGCCGCCTCCAGCGGGCCTCAAGGCCGCACGGCGGCCCGCTCGGCCGGCCGGGAGGCCCGCTGGTCGCTCTCGTAGAGTCCGATCTTCTCGAACGGGATCGGCTCGAACCCAAGTTTCCAGGCGGGCGAGTCTTTGGCCAGCGAGAAATCGGCCGGGGGCTGGCCGGCGAACCGCGGATCGACGTCGATCAGGTTGTTTTCGAGTTTCACGAAGGGTTGGGCTTTGGGTTCGATCCACCCCCAGGGCCCGCCCCAGCAGACATTGCGGGCCAGGACGTTGCCTTTGGGGGCCAACGGTTCGTCCTCGAGAATGTTGAGCAGCTCGGGATAGCGGACGGACCAGGGGGGCTTCTGGTAGTTGAGGTCGAGCAGTTCCTTGGTGGCGAACCTGCCCACGCCGCTGGCCCAGCCGAGCCCGCGGGCGTCCAAGTGGAACGCCCTGCGACAACGGACAAACAGGTTGTTGGTGACCCGGTTGTCGCGCCCGCCGCCAATGAGGATCGGCGTGGCCACGTCGAAAAAGATGTTGCTGGAGATCTCGGCGGACGAGAAGCAGTCGTCCAGATACACGCCCATCGCCCCCTTGTTCTCGAAGCCGTGGATGTTGTGCAGGTAGTTGAAGCGAATCTTGTGGCCGCGCATGGACCAGGTTTCGTCGGGGGGCGAGGTGTAGATCGCGCCGGCGTCGTTCGATTGAAACACCGCCGTGTGGATCTCGTTGTACTCGATGGTCTGGTCGTTGCCCGTGAACCCGATCGCGATGTGCGGCACGTCGTGGATCAGGTTGTGGGTGGCGCGGTTGCCGACGCCGAAAAGCGTGATCGCTTGCTGGTAGACTGGATCCCAGCGGGCGGTGTGGTGGATATGGTTGTTGTCGGCGAAATGGCCGGCGGGCGTGAGCGTTTTTCGGTCCCCGGCTTCAAGATGGATGCCGCCCTGGCCGGTCTGGTAGATGTCGCAGCCGACGACGCCGTGCCCCTTGCCGCCGTACACTTTGACGGCCCAATTGCCCATGTTGCGGATCGTGGCGCCAACGACGCGCGCATGGCTCCCGCCCCGGATGACGAAAGCGCTGCCGCGCCCGGCCTCGACCGTCAGGCCGCGAAAGATCACGTGGGACACGTCCGTCAGGCGGACAAGGTCGCGGACCACCGAGACCACCGCCTTGCCGGACTCCAGCGGCGCCGGCGGCCAGAAATACAGCGTCGAGGCGTCGCGGTCCAGGTACCATTCGCCGGGACGGTCGAGTTCGCACAGCAGGTTCTCGGCGTAGAACCATTGGCCGCTGCGAATCGCGAACGAACGGCCGGGCTTGGGGCCGAGGCTGATCGTGCGGGCAGCGGGATCCACGCTGCCCAGCGGGATGCGCAGGTCGGCCCAATCCCAGACCCAAAAACCATGCAGCCAGACTTCTTTCTCATTGCCCCATCGGGCCAGTCGAGGATCTTCGCAAACGAACCTGCCCTGCGGCGTGGTGACGTCGCCGGTTTTCGGCTTGCCCTCGGCGTCCAGGACGCTGGCGATCCGGAGGTAACCCGCGTTGGGATAACGAGCCAAGGTCATCGGCTTGTCCTGGAAAAACAACTCGAGGCCGGGGTCCGACTGGTAGGTGGCGGGGCTATTGATGCCTTGAAGGTCGGAGATGCCAAGGGATCGGAGATCGGCTTGCCATAGATGGCCTCGGGCTGCGGCGTCGAGCCGGTCCAACACGGCCGCGTCCTTGACCGGCTTCCAGCCCGTCACTTCGCGCCCTCCCACCCATCGGACCTCCTCCCCGGCGCGTGCGCGATACACGATCGGCGCGTCGTTGGATCCGCTGTCGCGGGCGGTGAGTTCGAAGGGCCCCGGCAGGAGGTAGACGCCGCCACGGAATTCGACCGTGATGCCGCCGGCGGGAAGCGGCCCCCGCTCCTTGCGTGCGCGGATCTCGTCCCGCGCGCGCTGAAGCGTGCAAAACGGCCCGTCGGTCTTGCCCGCGTTGGGCTCTGGCAGCGTCCCCGTCCACGCGTCGTTGCCTTCCGGCGACACGTACAACGTGGAGCCCTGCGCGGGCCGATCCGCCGCGGCGAACAGGGCGACAACCAAGACGACCATTCCCGGATTCATAAGCGGCTCCTGTCGCACGCGCTGCACGACGGGCAGGCGGGGCGCCGGCGGCCCCGAGGCCGCGGACCCAGGAATCGCCAAACAAGATAGGCCGCGGACGCCATCACAAGGCACGCGGCCGCCGCTTCTTGCCATAGGGAATCCATGTCTTACCCGGCGATGCGCATTCCAATCTGGTAGGTGGCCATGGCCCCGACGTAGGCCAGGGCGGTCATGTAGGTTAGCGTGAAGATCGGCCAGCGCCAACTATTGGTCTCCTGCCGGATTACCGCCAGCGTCGCCGCGCACTGCGCGCACAAGGCGAAGAAGACCATGATGGAGAGGGCCACGGGAACGTTGAACAACGGGCGATCGGTGTCCTCCCACCGGGCCTCGCGGAGCCGGACCGCCAACTCCGAGGTTTCTTCCGCCGCATCCGAGTCCGCCTTGCCGGCGCTGAAGATGACGCCCAGGGTGGCGACCACGACCTCGCGCGCGGGAAAGGAAGCGATGACCGCCGATCCGATCCGCCAATCCCAACCGAGGGGGCGGAAGACCGGTTCGATCCAGCGGCCGAACCGGCCCAAGTAGCTTTGACGCTGGTAGGCCCCCGCGATCTCCGCCTCCAAGGCGGCAAGTTCGCGCGTTGCCTGATCGCGGGCTGGGGTGTCCGCCGCGCTTTCGAGTTGGGCCTGGAGTTGTTCGCGGCGGTCGCGGAAAGGCCCTTCGACGCTTTCGCGGTCGTGCGGGTAGTAGAGCGCAGCCCAGACCACGATCGAAACGGCCAGAATGACGGTCCCGGCCAACCGCACGAACGAAACCCCCCGCTCCATGACCCGCAGCGCCACCGTCCGCGGCGACGGCCACTTGTAGGTCGGCAATTCCATCAGGAACGGCGGCGCGTCGCCGCGAAGCAGGGTCTTCTTGAGCAGTCGGGCGGCGAGGACCGCGGCGGCGATGCCCAACACATAGAGCGACGCCAGGGTGATTCCCGGCAGGTTCAACAGCCCGCCCAAGTACGTCCGGCGCGGAACGAAGGCGGCGATCATCAGGGTGAAAACGGGCAGGCGCGCCGAACAGGTCATCAGCGGCGCGACCAGGATGGTGGTCAAGCGGTCACGCGGATTCTCGATCACCCGCGTGGCCATGATCCCCGGCACCGCGCACGCAAACGATGAGAGCAAGGGCAGAAAGGACTTGCCGCTCAGGCCCACGCGCACCATCAGTCCGTCCATCAGGTAGGCGGCTCGGGCCAGGTACCCGCAGTCTTCCAGCACGCCGAGGAACAGGAAGAGGACGAGAATCTGCGGCAAGAACGCCAGCACGGATCCGACTCCGCCGAGCACGCCATCCACCAACAGGCTTCGCAGCGCGCCCTCGGCCAGCCGCGCCTCGATCGCCGCGCCCAGCAGTTCCACGCTGCCGCCAATCGCGCGCATCAACGGCTCGGCCCACACGAACACCGCCTGGAACATCATCACCGCGATCGAGACGAAGACGATGGCGCCCCAAAGCGGGTGGGTGAGAACGCGGTCGACACGGTCCGAAACGGTCGGCGCTCGCTCCAGCGGCTGCTGCACCACGCCGTCGAGCGTCTGACGGATCCATGCGTAACGGGCGCTGGTTTCGACGCCGGGTATGGGGCAGCCGGCCTGGTCGAGGCGCTGGCGAGCGGCTGCCAGTGCCTCATCGAACGAAGCATCCGGTCCCGGCAGCACCGCCGATCGAAGCATGCCCGACGTGTCCAGCAGAATCCGCTCCACGACCCAAGCGGGAAGCGGCTGGCGGCGCCGCCTTGCCTCGCGCCCTGCCCCGTATCGATGACGGCGCCGGCCTGGAAACGACGCCCATCGATCCGAATCAGATCGGTCGGGCTCCACGGGGGCTTTGCCTTCGGAGGCCAGGATCGACGCCAATCCAGCGGCCTCCTTGTGGAAGGCGTCGGGGAGGCATCGCGGAGGCTCGGGCGGGGAAAGCCTGGCGATCCCGCGGATCGCCTCGCGAAGCTCGGGCAGCCCGATGCCCCGGTTCGCCCGAGTGGGCAGCACCGGAACGCCCAGTCGCTGCGAAAGCGCCTGGGCATCGATTCGCAACCCGTGCTGCTCCGCCACGTCCAACATGTTGAGCACGACGATCGTCGGCAGGCGAAGCTCCAAGACCTGACTGAGCAAATAGAGGTTCCGCTCCAGATTGCTTGCGTCCACCACGTACAGGATGGCGTCCAACGGCGAGGTGCCGCGCACCCGGCCGAGCAGAACCTCGACCGCCACCAATTCGTCCAGCGAGCGGGGCGACAAGCTGTACAGGCCCGGCAGGTCGGTGAAACGGAATGGGCGGCCGGCGATCTCGCAAACGCCGGTGCGTTTCTCGACGGTGACCCCCGGGTAGTTGCCCACCCTTTGATGGATTCCCACCAACGCGCTAAACAGCGTTGACTTGCCCGTGTTCGGATTGCCGATCAGGGCGATGTGCAGGGCATGGTCGGCGGGACACGACGCCATGGGACTGTTGGATACCTCGCGAGGGTACAAAAGGCCCGCCCTCTGGATCCGCGGATCCGACAACGCCGCAATCGCCCCCCTGTCCTGGGCCTAGGTTGGGACCGCCGCTGGGCAGGATCGCTGGCAGCGGTTCATCCGCCGATCATCGGGGACTGGCCCGTTCGCCGGCAACCGGACAGACCCATCTTTCGGCCCGAACAGCCCGGAAAACCAGCCAGTCTTCGCCCGTTGCCAAGGACTCGCGGGCCCTGGTGCGCGTCACTCCGTTTCAGGGGCAAGAGGGGCTCCCTCGCCGGTCGGCGCGACCAGGATTTCCAACGAGCCATTGGGACGCAGGCATACCTTCCCTCCCCTCAATCGAAGGATACACGTCGCGCCAGGCCGGAACATTTCAATAGGGACTCCGTCCCGGAGACCGAATTCCTCCAGCCGGTGCACGTCCTCCGGCCGACCGTGAATCTGGCGAACGATGGCCGACTGGCCCGGACGCAAACGGGTCAAAGGGATGGGGGGGCGGGAACAGGAGGACGGGGACCGATCGCTGGGCGGTGGGCAACAGGGGGCGAGCATGGCTAGGATTGGAAAATGAGACTCAGTATCAATATCACCTCCATTCTAAGGATCCATCGGCCGGGGATCAAGGGGGGGCGTGAAAAGATTCGGGCCGACCGGAGGACGGCCATGGCGAAATCCAACCGTGCTTCGGTCGGCCCGCGCGAACGCTTGCCGCCAGCCTTAGACGGCTTTGATCTCGATCCGCTTGCCTTTGGCCTGCTCGCCCTTCGGCACCCGGATCTCGAGAACCCCGTTGCGATACGAGGCGTCGATCTTATCCGTCTCCACGCCGTGGGGCAGAGAGACCCTTCGATAGAGGCGGCCGCGGCGCCAGCGGTATCCTTCCCCCTTCTTCTCTTCTTCCTTGTGCTCGGCCTTCAACACCAGGGTGTCGCCGACGACCTCGACATTGAAGTCATTCGGCTCGAATCCCGGGGCGTCGGCCCGCACGACGATCTCGTTCTCGCCGTCTTCGACGTCGAAGCCCCAGCCGAGCGCTGGCCAGTAGTCGCGGCCCGCCATCAGCGGCCAGTCGTTGAAGAAACGGTCAAACAGCGAATCCAACTCGCGGCGCACCTGGGCGAGCATATCGCGGGGCCGCTCGGCCAAGACCGGGGCGCTGCGTTCCTCGCCGCGCCGCTTCCAAGGAATGAGGCTTTTCATCGTCTCACCTCCCAGAAGACCCTGTCCTTTCAACCGATCCAACTCCTTGACGTGCTCCTTAGCCGGCCTTCACGGCGATCTTCCGCGGCCGAACCGCTTCGGCCTTGGGCAGATGCAGCGTCAACACGCCGTTATGGAGTTCGGCGGAGATCTTCTCGGCATCGATGTCCTCGCTGATCGAGAAGCTGCGGTAGAAGTCGCCGATGCCGTATTCCCCGTAAAGGAACTCGTGGTCGGCGTGCCGCGGCTCCACCGTGCCCTGAATGGTCAGTTGGCCGTTTTCAAACCGGACGTCCAGGTTGTCCTTGCTCACGCCCGGCAGATCGCCGTACAGGACCAGCTCTCCCTCGGTCTCGACAATGTCAAACCGCGGAGTATACGTCACGGCGTTGCGGGTCCGTTCGGCCACCGCGACATTGCCGTTGGTTTCCCTTTTCATCAAGTCTCGTGCCATGGGTTGTCCTCCTTTCTCTGTTTCTTGCGGTTGGTGATCACCCGAGGCAGCGCCGCGCGAGGCGGCGCCCTCGGACCGAATTATTCGGCCTTGATCGCCAATCGTCTCGGCTTCGCGGCGTCGCACTTCGGCAACGTGATCGTCAACACCCCGTCCTTGAGGTGGGCCTCGACCTCGTCCGTCTTCACCGGACACGGTAGCGTCAGCAGACGGCTGAACTGACCATAACCACGTTCCTGGCGATGCCACGTGCCTTTTTCGACCGCCGGAGGCTTGCGTTCGCCACGAATCGTCAGTTGATCGCCCCCGGTGACATAGATTTCCAGGTCGCCGATGTCCATGCCGGGCAATTCGGCCTCGACGTAGACGCAGTTGTCATCCTGCCACAGATCGAGCGCTGGATAGGCCACCGCGGGCAGTTCCGGCCGATCGCTCAAGCCAAACCGGCGGAACATCCGATCCATTTCCGCACTCAGCCGATTCATTTCGGCCAGCGAGTCTGCGAGCCAAGTCGGATCCGAGAAACCGAATGGCTCCAGAACGCTGCTGCCAAATGGCCGCCAAAGAGTGTTCATCACCATACGTTTCTCCTCCTTTCTTGTCTCAGTCCCACGGGGGCACCCTCCACTGCCTCGCGCCCGCCGGCGTGCCCCCTTTGCCAGCGGGCCGCAAGATTTCGCGCCTAGCAAACGGCATGCCGAAATTCAACGATTTTCGGGGAGTTGTTCACGCAAATGCAACCTGTTATGTGACAAGGGGTTTCGATCAATTCTCGGATTGCCGCAATTCATCCCGGGGCGTTCGAACGACCCGTTTTTCTGCCAAATTGACAAGCGCAGCCGACCCCGCTCGTCATTTTGACAAGCCCGCAGCCACCACCGGCCGGCACGTTGGGGGGAAAACGGGTAGAATAGAACTTGCGGATCTCGGCTTCGGGCGTTTGTCGGCTGGGCAACGCCACGAGGCGGGTTCCCGAGGGATCGGGAGTCGACGGCGTGAAAGACTATTACGCGATTTTGGGCCTGCCCTACACGGCCAGCGCGGCGGAGATCGACGCGGCCTTCCGAAGCCTGGCCAAGAAGCACCATCCGGACCTTCATCCCCAAGACGAGCAGTCGCTCGAACTCTTCAAACTGGCGACGGAAGCGCATGAGGTGCTCTCTGACGCCGCGAAACGCAGGGACTACGATCTTGCGCGGCGACGGCGTCGTGCGTCCCAGTCCGAAGAGGTTTTGCCCCCGCGATCCTCGGGACCCACATCCCGCCAAAGACCGCCAACGGAATCCCTCGACCTCGAGGCCAGGCTGCCTCTGGTCCCCGAAGAGGCCCGCTGGGGTGGCGCGATCGATTTGAAACTCACCTATTCCATCGCTTGCCCGCACTGCGCCCCGTCGACTCAGCCCGATTGCCTGGTGTGCGGCGGAAAAGGGACCCAGCTCGAATCCCAGGCGCTGACGCTTCGCTTGCCCCCTGGCCTTGGCGACGGGGAGGTGCTTCGCGTACCCGGCCGGGGTCGGTCAGCGGGAAAGGGGGGAGCTCGGGGCGATCTCCGTCTGGTCGTCGAGGTGCGCCCTTGTTGGTGAACCCGGGGTGTAGTGATTTTGGATCGTTTGTAGATCAGTACCCCGCCCACCGGACGCCAACAGCGCGATCCTCAAGCCCGACGTCCCTCCCTGGATTGGCGACGCCAATAGGTTACGAACATCCCAGGCCAAGAAAAGCCAAACCCCGCCCTTCCGAGGCGGGGTTCGTCATCTGCTCCTTGGGTTGAATGGTTGTCAGGACAACGTCACCTACGAGGGGCAGACTGGCCACCCCTCAACACAAGCCAGCCGGGGGTTCTTGCATCGATTGCCCTCCGTCCAGGGTGTCAAGGAAGTTGCTGTCAACCGTCACTACTTATTCTATTTTCACCCGCCAAACAGGTCAACGGAGAAACGTTCCCCGAATAACCAACATGGGTGGTATTGACGTCTCTCGTGGGTCCATACACCCCCGGGGCACATCCCACGGCAATTCGGATGCTGGATCCATGTGAGTCTAAGAAGCCGGCGGCTCAGCCGCACTCAACACACTGCTCGGTCAGCGACCAATGGCCTATCCGGGCGTGTACTTCGCCACGATGGATGGGCACGGAGGCCGGGCCGCTGAACCCAAGCTTCACACGATTGCCCCGAATCTCAAGGACAGTGACCTGAACGTCCTCGCCGATGCAAACACGCTCCCCCTCTTTCCGGCTCAATACCAGCATGGGTCTACCCTCCTCAAATGACCCTCGTTCATCGCCTGGGGAGCCAACACTCCATCACGGCGATTAACGATAATTTAAACTAACGAAAATGATAATATAAAGGTTTGGAGAATTGGTCAAGACCGATTCGCAAGCGCGGGCGAAATCGGAAATTCCTCTCGCTTTCCGCGCCAAAGAAGCGTTGTGATCCAGCCCTGGGCGGTTCAGATAGGGGGTGATCTTCCCCTGGATCGAACGGGGGCAAATGGCTGGGCTGGGGACGCGAGGAGCGGCTGCCCACTTCCCAGCGTCGAGCCGTTGGGTTATTCTCGGGCAACCGCAACGGATCGCGGGCGCGAACCTTCCCAGTTTCCCGGCCTTCAGGGCCTCAGTTCGGCCAGTGCCCGTGAACGCTTGCCGGGCCTTCCTTTTTTGCAGGGAAACGAACCCCGGATTCGATTTGGCCCCTTGGGCCGTCGGCTCACGGATCAGCATGCAACCTCCTTGGGAGCGCTCCATGTCCATTCCAGGTTTGACGATCATTGGCGAGGCGATCAACGACTCGGTGCCTTCGACGAAAAAGCTCTTCGATGCCAACGATATCGACGGGATCCTCGAACTGGCGCGGACGCAAGACGAAAAGGGGGCGGCCTACATCGACGTCAACGTCGGACCGCGCTCGCCGGAGTTCATGGCGGAAATCGTCCGAAGGATCCAGGCGGTCACGACCCGGCCCCTGTCGATCGACACGCCGGACTTGGAGATCGCCAAGGCGGGATTGGAGGCCTACGATTTGGACCGGGCGGGCGGGCAGAGGCCGATCCTCAATTCCATTTCACCTCTCCGCACGGCGATGTTCGATCTCATGGCGGTTCAACCGTTCCGTCCCATCTTGCTGGTTTCGGAACGAGTCGAGAACGGGGCGTCGCGTCCCTGCCGCACCGCGGAGGAGACTTACGAGGCCGCCAGGTTCCTGCTCGCCGCCGCGAGGAACGCGAAGCCCTCGCTCGCCAACGCCGACTGCATCATCGATCCGGGCATCGCGCCCATCGGCAGCGACGCCGAGGGCAATCTCGCCCGACTCATCGCCGCCATGGAGTTGATCCACAAGCACCAGGACTTCGCCGGCGTCCACGTCTCGGTGGGCCTGAGCAACTTTACCGTGATGCTGCCGCCGAAGAGGGCGGATGGATCGCCGGTCAAAGGGCCATTGGAAAGCGCGTTCTTGACCAAGGCAATGCCGCTCGGACTGGACACGATCATCGGCTCCGTGAAGCGCAAGTACGAAATCCTCGCCCCGGATCATCCCGCCGTCCGGTGCCTCGAGGACTGCATCCGCCACCCTGGCTTCGAGGCGATCCTCCGCGTCCGCCAGTTCTATTCCTCGGCGGACTGAGGCCGTAGGGGCCGGTGGTGAGATTCGCGGCCCCGTGGCGGCAAACAGGCGTCGCGCGTCGGAATTCTCTCGGAGCCCAGAAGGATGGCGATTTGCGGGAGAGCACGCCTCGGGTGCGCGCGGCAGGCATGACCAGCGGACCGGCCTTGGAGCCGCTGGACCTCGCCCCTCCGCGGGCGCCGCGGTTCTTATTTCACGGCGTGCAGTTTCTCGATGAACTGCTTCATGAAAGGGGTGTGGTAATCGTGCCAGGTTCGGGCGCTGATGAGGTTGCCGTCCACGACCCAGGGCTGGTCCACGTAGGTTCCGCCGAACTGGGTGACGTCCAAGGCGCACTTGGCCACGGTGGTCATGGTCCGCCCCTTGAGCACGCCGGCGGCGGCCACGATCTCGACGCCATGGCAGACCACGGCCACGGGCTTGTTGGCCTCGAAGAAGTGGCGGGTGATCCGCATCAGGTCCTGGTTGTAGCGCAGGTATTCCGGCGCGCGGCCGCCGGAGACGAACAGCCCGGCGTATTCCTCGGGCTTCACGTCGCGGAAGGCGATCGTGGCCTTGATGTGATAGGCTTGCTGTTCGCGGGTGATGTCCCAGGGGATGTTTTCCTGGGGCGGGATCTCGTGCATGACGCCGTGATAGATTCGGGCCTCGGGCCCGGCCACGACGATCTCGTAGCCTTCTTCCGGCAGGCGGAAGAAGGGATAGAGCGTGTCCATCACTTCCGTGGCGTCGCCGACCGGCATGAGCACTTTGCCCCGCTTCGGCGGGTCGCCGCTTGCCAACGCCGCCGCGCTGATCGCGGCCGGGGCCGCCGCCAAGGCCCCGCACATTTCCCGACGGCTCAGTTCGTTCTTGCCCATCGCGCTGTCGTCCTTTCTGTAGACCTTCTCCCCAGCCAACGCACAACCGCTTACGGAAACTCACCCCATTTTCGCAGGCAAAATGCTGAAATTGGCGTTGCCCCTTTGGCCCTGACCGGGGCGGGTAACCGGGGAACGCGCTCCGTCGCGTCCGTCACGTGTGGATTTCGGCCACAACAACGGTGTTGATTTCGGCCACGACGCAGCGTGGCCCCTCCAGGTGGCGTCGCCAACGATGACGCCAACGTTTCCCGATTATGTCCGCCTGGTTGGGCCTTCGCAAGGCTGTTGAAACGGCTGCCTGGCGATCCTTGGATGAACCGGCAGTCAACCTCGGTCTTGACAAGCCCGCCTGCCGCCGCGACGATGGCGTGGGGCGAGGGGAGGTCGAATGCGGGCGGCCGGCGCGCGTTGGGCGCATCGAACGCCGGCTCGATCGAGGCCCGCCGCAGAGCCAGAACGACACATCGGGAGGATTTCCAGGTGCAGATCGATCCAAAGGAGTTTCGCGACATTGATCCGGGGCCGCGCGTGCTCATGGGGCCGGGGCCCAGCGATGTGCCGGCGCGGGTGCTTCAGGCCATGTCGGCTCCGTGCATCGGCCATCTCGACCCCTACTTCATCGCCATGATGGACGAAACGCAGCGATTGCTCCGCTACGTCTTCCAGACGGAGCATCCTTTCACCATCCCGGTTTCCGGCACCGGAAGCGCGGGAATGGAGACGTGCTTCGTCAATCTCGTGGAGCCGGACGACGAGGTCGTGGTGTGCGTCAACGGCGTGTTCGGCACGCGCATGGCCGACATTGTGGGCCGGCTCGGGGGCCGGCTCATTCGGGTGGACGCCCCATGGGGCCGGACCATCGACCCGGAGGATGTGCGCAAAGCCGTCCGAGGCCGCAACCCGAAGCTCATTGCCGTGGTGCACGCGGAGACGTCGACGGGCGTTTGCCAGCCGTTGGAGGATCTGGCGGCCATCGCTCGGGAAAGCGGAACGCTGTTTTTGGTCGACACGGTCACGTCGCTGGGCGGCATGGAAGTGGCCGTGGACCGCATCGGGATCGACGCGGTCTACAGCGGCACGCAAAAGTGCCTGTCGTGTCCACCTGGTTTGGCGCCCCTCTCGTTCAGTCCCGCCGCCCTCGAAACGCTGCGGCGCCGCAAACGGCCGGTGGTGAGCTGGTATCTCGACATGGGCCTGGTGGGCAGCTACTGGGGCCAGGAGCGGAAATACCATCACACGGCGCCGATCAACATGCTGTATGGCCTGCGCGAGGCGCTGCGGATCATCGCCGAGGAGGGGCTGGAGGCCCGCTTTGCCCGGCACCGGCTCCATCACCGCGCTTTGGTGGCGGGGGTCGAGGCGATGGGCTTGAAGATGGTCGTGCCCCCGGCCGAACGCCTCCCCATGCTCAACACGATTCAGATTCCCGACGGAGCGGACGACAAGCGCGTCCGCGCCGCCTTGCTGTTGGCCTTTGGCATCGAGATTGGCGGCGGGCTGGGCGAGTTCGCCGGCAAGGCGTGGCGCGTGGGGCTGATGGGTCATGCCTCGCGTCAACGGAATGTGATGCTGTTCTTGGCGGCCCTGGAGACCGTCCTTCGGGCCGAGGGCGTTTCCGTCGGAGCCGGCGCGTTGGAAGCCGCCGCCGCGGTCTACGAAGCTTCAGGCTCGCCATGCAGTTCCTCGTAGAACTTCAGCGAATCGTGGGCAAGGAGTACGCCAGCGCCACGCCGCAGGACATGGAGGTCTATTCCTACGACGCCTCGTTGGCGACGGCCCGGCCTCGGGCCGTGGTCCTGCCCGGCGACACCCAACAGGTCGCCGCCGTCGTTCGCCTCGCGAGCCGGGCGGGGGTGCCCTACGTCCCGCGAGGTTTCGGCACGAACCTGTCGGGCGGGAGCGTGACGGACGGCGGGCTGGTGATCGGCCTCGCGCGGCTCAACCGCATCCTGTCCATCCGGCCGGAAGGCCGCTACGCGGTCGTTCAGCCGGGGGTGACCAATCTTGAATTGCAGAACACCTTGGCCCCGCTCGGGTTTTACTACGCGCCCGATCCCGCCAGCCAGAAGGCCTCCACGCTGGGCGGCAACGTCGGCGAGAACGCGGGAGGGCCGCACTGCCTGAAGTATGGCGTGACCACCAACCACATTCTCGGGATGACGGTCGTCCTCGAGGGAGGCGACGTGGTGCGTTGCGGCGGGCCCGCCCTGGATCCGCCGGGCTACGACCTCCGCGGCGCGCTGGTGGGAAGCGAGGGAACGCTGGGGATTGTGACCGAATTGGTGGTCCGCATCCTTCCCTTGGCCGAAGCCGTGATCACCCTGCTGGCCGTCTACGACAGCCTGGCCGACGCCGCGCGGTCCGTCTCGGGGGTCATCGCCGCGGGAATCGTGCCGGCGACGCTGGAGATGATGGACTCGACGGTGATCCGGGCGGTGGAAGACAGCAAGCCGTGCGGCTATCCCCGGGACGCGGCCGCCGTGCTGATCGTGGAAGTCGACGGCCCGCGAGTCGGCCTGGCCGAACAGGCCGAACGGATCCGTTCGCTTTGCCTCCAGAACGGCTGCCGGGAAGTGTGCCAGGCGAAGGACGCGGCCGAGCGCGATCGGTTGTGGGCGGGGCGGCGAGGGGCGTTCGGAGCCATTGCCCGACTCGCGCCCAGCTTTCTGGTGGCCGACTGCACGGTTCCGCGGACCCAGTTGCCCGAGGCCCTCGCCCGCGTCGCCGCCATCGCCGCCAGCTACCGACTGCCGCACGGCAACGTCTTCCACGCCGGCGATGGCAATCTACATCCGCTGTTGTTGTTCGACGCGCGCGACGCGGATCAAGTGGAGCGGGTCCATCGGGCGGGACGCGAGATCATGGAGGCGTGCGCGGCCTTGGGCGGAACCATCAGCGGCGAGCACGGCGTGGGCCGAGAAAAGGCCGACGCCATGCGCTTGGTCTTCTCTGAGGACGATCTCGACTTCCAGCGCCGTCTGCGCGACGCCCTGGCGCCCCGGGGATTGCTTAACCCGGGAAAGATCTTTCCGGCTGGCAACGGCCGTCCGGACCCTGGCGGAATGCCCGGTGTCGACCAGCCGCGATCTCGCCCGGAGGCCCATGCGTTGGAAACCGAGGCCGCGCCCTCGACCGCGGCGGAAGCGCGGGATCTGGTTGAGAACGCCGTTGCGGCGCGCCGGGCGATTCTCCCTTGCGGCAAGGGAACGCTGATCGATTGGGGGAACCTTGGCGCCGTTCCGTCGCTCGTCTTGCGAAGCGTTCGCCTGGCCGCCGTCCACGAGTACGATCCGGCCAACCAGGTGATCGCGGTGGGGAGCGGGATGTCGTTGGCGTCGCTTCAGGAAATCCTCGCCCCGCAGAGGCAATGGTTGCCGCTCCGCCCGCCGCTGGCCTCGCGGCGCAGCGTTGGCGGGATCGCCGCTTTGAACGCATGTGGGCCGGAGCGGCTCCGTTACGGGGCGCCCCGCGACCTCTTGTTGGGACTGAAGTTCATTTCGGGCCAAGGGCGCCTGATTTCGGCCGGCGGGCGCGTCGTCAAGAACGTGGCGGGCTACGATGTCACCCGGCTCATGGCCGGTTCGGCGGGCACGCTCGGGTTTCTCACCGAGTTGACTTTCCGCGTGCTCGCGCTGCCGGAGTCTTGCGTGGCCGCGACCAGTTCGGGAACGCTTTCCCAGTGCGCCGACCTGGCGGCCGAGTTGCTCCGATCGAAGCTCGAGCCTTGCTACGTCGTCGCGCGGCCGCAGCCGGGGAAGGCCGGCTGGGCCAGTTGGTCGCTCGTAGTCGGCTTCGAGGGCTTCCACGCCGCCGTGAAATATCAGTCGGAGGCCTATCGGTCGATGGCGAAGGCCGGGGGCTTGAACGAGCCGTCGTTGGCGGAGTACGACCCCCAGGGGGGCGTGTTCGCCGACGCGTGGGACGACTTGCACCAAAGCGCCACGGTGTTGCGGCTCGACCTTCCCATGGATCGCACCGCCGCGTTCCTCGCGGAGCACGCGGCATTGCTCGCCGAGACGAGGTTGTTGGCCGACTTCGGCTGCGGTCGGATTACCGCCGCGACCGCGGAATTGACGGAGGAAGCCTGGGCGCGGTGGAAAGACGCTGCCTGCGCCGCGGGCGGGACGGTGATTCTGGAAAAAGCCCCCGAGTCGTTCCGCCGCAAGCACGAAGTGTTCGGGATGCCGCGGGACGATTGGCCGCTCATGCATCGAATCAAGGCCGTCCTGGATCCTGGTGGAGTTTTCGCGCCGGGCAGGCTGCCGAGCAAGCAACGCCCCGCGGTCTAGCCCGAGCCGACGCGCTGAGCCGCCAGCGTCGAGCCGCGGGGCCCGCCGGACGGTTTTGGGGAGACGCGACGAATTCATGGACATTCGATCTCAATACGAGAAGATTGCCCGCTGCAACCGCTGCGGCTTCTGCCAGGCGGCCTGCCCGGTTTTTCGCGCGACGGGGCACGAGTCGGGCGTGGCCCGAGGACGCATCGCGCTGTTGAAGGCCCTTGTCGAAAATCGTTTGCCGTGGGACGAAGGGTTGAAGGAGCCGCTGTTCGACTGCCTGTCGTGCGGCGCGTGCACGGCCAACTGCTTTCCGGCGGTGGCCACGGCGGACCTGATCCTCGACGCCAGGGCCGAGTACCTCGACCGCGTCGGCCGCAACCACCTCCATCGACTGCTCTTTCGGCGGCTTCTTCCGTACCCACGGAGGCTGCGGCTGGCGGCGAGGGCGGCCGCCGTGGCCCATCGGACCGGTCTATCGCGTCTGGCCGCGATGCTAGGGCTTTTGAGGGCGTTTGGCCGCGACGCCGCCCGCGCCCAGCAGGTCGTGGACCGCTTCCCCAGCCGGGCGTTCCGCGAGAAGTTTCCTCCGGGCGTTTTCGAGGGCCACGGGGATCGGCGGATCGGCTATTTCGTGGGTTGTGGGACCGACGTGATGGAACCCCAGGCGGCCGAGGCCACGCTGAACGCGCTGCGCCGATACGGCAAGACGATCGAGGTCCTCGACAACGCCTGCTGCGGTCTGCCCGCGATCACCTACGGCGACCGACCGGCGGCCCAGGCCCTGGCGGAAAGGAATCTCCGCTTGATCGACGCCGGGCGGTTCGATCTGGTGGTCACCGACTGCTCCAGTTGCGCCGCATTCCTGAAGAGGTATCCCGAACTGTTTGACACGCGGGACGTGCGGAGCGCCGCGGCCCGGGCGCTGGCCGAGCGGGTGCGCGACCTGGTCCAAATCCTTGCCCTCGATGGCCGCGCCGCGGACCCGGCCCGCGACGGAACGATCATCGCGACGTATCACGATCCCTGCCACGCGTCGCGCGGTCAGGGCCTGGTGCGCGAACCGCGGGAACTGTTGCGTTCCCTGCCCGGGGTGGAGTTTCGCGAAATGCCGGAGGCCGACTGGTGCTGCGGCGGGGCCGGCTCCTACGCCCTCGCCCATTACGATTTGGCGATCCAAATCCTCCGGCGGAAGATCGCCAACGTCGAACGCACCGGCGCGAACCTCCTCGTCACCTCCTGCCCGGCCTGCGTCGTCCACCTCCGCTTTGGCGTCCGGCAGCGCGGCCTTCCTGTCCGCGTCTGCCACATCGCCGAGTTGGTGGCCGAAGTGGGGGCGGCCGCCCGCGACGCATCGGGAGCAAAGGCTGGGGGATTTCAACATACGTCGCCATCCAACGAAGAGGTTGTCCCATGAGAGATGCAGTGCGAGCGAGTCTGGGGATCGTGGTTTTTCTGTCGGCCTGGACGCCGGGCTTGGGCGAAGAGGGATTTGTGTCGCTGTTCGATGGCAAGACGCTGGAAGGCTGGACCGTCCACTGCCTGCCCAAAGACCGCGAGCTGGCCAAACGGGCATGGACGGTCGACCGGGGGGCGATCCTCGCCAATACGATGGGGCGCATGGATCATTTCTACATCCTGCTGGCCACCAACCGGGAATACGCGGATTTTGTGCTCCGGCTGCGTTTTCAGGTGGAGCGGGGCGTGACGGGAAACAGCGGCATCCAGATCCGCAGCCGGTACAACGCGGCGACCGGCTGGATGGAGGGGCCGCAAATCGACATCGATCCGCCCAATCCGCGGGGCACGACCGGCAAGCTCTGGAACGAAGGCCCCGGCCCGCACCGCTGGCTTTCCAATGAGCCCGTTCCCAACGCCGCGTTCCGCTACGCCGACGAAGGCGACGGCTGGAACGAATTGGAGATCACCGCCCAAGGAACGCGAATCCGCTCGGTCCTCAACGGCGTCGTGGTGGTCGATTATGACGGCAAGGGCGTGCTCGACGACGATCTCCACCGGAAGCACAACGTGGGCATGAAGGGCTTCATTGGCCTCCAGATCCACGCCAATGACGAACTGAAGCTCCGTTTCAAGGACATCCGGATCAAGGAACTCTGAACCGTCGGCCGTGCGTTGGGGCCGACAAGCCGTGGAAGCGATGGATATTGTGGCAGTGCCGTCATGATGGGCAAATGGATTCTGGTCTTCGGCGTCGTGCTGATCGCGGTCGGTGGAGCGATCTGGTTGGTGGAGCATTTCGGCCTGCCGCTGGGGCGCCTGCCGGGCGACGTGCGGTGGCGCGGCGAAAGATGGTCGTTTTATTTTCCCATCACGACGAGCATCGTCGTGAGCGTCGTCTTGACCGTGCTGTTGAACCTCCTTTTCGCGTTCTGGCGCCGGTAGGGCGGTTCGCTTCCGCGCCGGGGCAAGCGGTCGGCGGCGAGCGGGCCAACGGGAAGACAGCCGGTCCCGGGCGGAGGCAAACGGCTTACCCGGCCGCGTACGGATCGGTTGGGCGATCGGCCCCCGATCGGCAAAGCGGAATCGGCGGTCCGCGGTTACGGCTTGGCACCAAGGGTTGAAACTGCCCCAAGGCTTCTTTCTCACCGTGTCCCTTGCGGAAAAAACGTGATGCTTCCTTATCCTCAAGTGTTCCGGGTTCGGCAGAAGTTCGCTGCGCCGCGCGTGGACGACGTGGCTCAGGCAGTCCAGGACGAGCTTTCCAAGCTGCATCTGGGCCGGAAGGTCCGGCCGGGCCAATCCGTGGCCATCACGGCGGGCAGCCGGGGGGTGGCCAACATCGCGATGATCCTCAAGGCCGTGGTCCAGCATTTCCAGGAGCTGGGCGCGAAGCCGTTCATCGTCCCGGCGATGGGCAGCCACGGGGGCGCGACGGCGGAGGGCCAGAGGGCGGTGGTCGAATCCTACGGCGTCACCGAGCCCTTCGTCGGTTGCCCGATCCGCTCCAGCATGGAGACCGTCGTCGTTTGCCAAACGCCGGAGGGCTTCCCGGTGCATTTCGACCGCCACGCCTTCGAGGCCGATCACGTCGTGGTCTGCAACCGGATCAAGCCCCACACCCGATTCGTGGGCGACATCGAAAGCGGCTTGATGAAAATGATGCTGATCGGCCTGGGCAAGTGCGCGGGGGCGACGGTCTACCATCGGGCGATCCAAGACTACAGCTTTGGCCAAATCATCCGCAGCGTGGCTGGCGAGGTGCTCCGGCGCTGCCGCATCCTGGCCGGATTGGCGATCGTCGAAAACGCCTTCGACCAGACCGCGCGCATCGAGGCCGTGGCGCCCGAGCATTTCGAAGCTCGCGAGAAGGAACTCCTCGTCCTCGCCAGGCAGTGGATGGCCCGGTTGCCGTTCACCCACGTCGACGTCCTGTTGATCGACGAGATCGGCAAGGACGTCAGCGGGACGGGCCTGGACACGAACGTGGTGGGCCGCAAGTTCGACGACCACAAAGCCGTGGAGGGCGAGTTTCCCAAGGTGAAACTTATCGTCGTGCGAGGCCTGACCGAGGCCACCCACGGCAACGCCGTCGGGCTGGGCTGCGCCGAATTCTGCAAGAGCCAACTGCTCCGCGAAATGGATCTGCACGCGACGCGGCTCAACGCGATTACCGCGGGCCACGTGCCGGCCGCCATGGCGCCCTTGGACTACGAGACCGACCGGGAGATCCTTAGTGTTGCCCTGGGAACGATCGGCCTGGTCGAGCCGGCCAACGCCCGCCTCTTGTGGATCACCAACACCCTGGAACTCGCCGAACTGGAATGCTCGGCGGCCTACCTCGACGAGGCCCGCCGCCGCGACGACTTGGAAGTGCTCACGCCCTTGCGCGACCTTCCGCTGGATGCGGCGGGCAATCTGCCGACCGTCAAGTCGTGGCGATGACCGGGCGTCTTCCGCAGCAGAACCATCCGCGGCAGCGCACGACCTTTCACCCTGGCCGGGTCATGCGCCAGGGGTCGAGGGCGTGTTCGAGCTGCTCATCGGGCAGGATCTTCTTCTCGCGGCAAAGTTCGCGGATGGTCTTGCCGGTGGCGAAGGCCTCCTTGGCCAACGCGGCCGCCTGTTGGTAGCCGATGTAGGGATTCAGCCCGGTGACCATGGAGAGGCTCTTCTCGACGCCCGCCAGGCAGGCCTCGCGGTTGGCCTCCATGCCTTGCAGGCAGAGTTCGGCAAAGGCCTGGGTCCCGGCGGCCATCAGGCGAACGCTTTCCAGCGCCGCGTGTCCCATGACCGGCATCATGATGTTGAGCTGGAACTGCCCGCCGGCCGCCCCGCACAGGGCGACCGTCTGATCGTTGCCCATCACGCGCGCGGCGACCTGCATGAGGCTCTCGCAAAGCACGGGGTTGACCTTGCCGGGCATGATGGAGCTTCCGGGTTGGAGATCGGGAAGCTGGATTTCGTAGAAGGCGCAGCGCGGCCCCGACGCCAGCCAGCGGATGTTGTTGGCCACGTTGAACAGCGTCGCCGCCACGGTCCGCAATTGGCCGTGGCATTCCACCAGTCCGTCGCGCTGGGCATTGGCCTCGAAGTGGTTGGCGGCCTCGACGAAGGGCAATCCCGTCCGCCGCGCGAGGAATTCGGCCACGCGGCGGCCGAACTCCGGATGGGTGTTGATCCCGCTGCCGACGGCCGTGCCGCCGGCGGGCAATTCGCGGAGGGCGTCGATCGCGCGGCGGGCCCGCTCGATCGAAAGCTCCAATTGCCTCGCCAGGCCGCCGATTTCCTGGCCCAGCGTCAGCGGCGTGGCGTCGGCCAGGTGGGTGCGCCCGATCTTCAGCACGTCGGACCATTGCGACGCCTTTGCCGCGAGAATCGCTTGAGCGCGTTTCAGGGCGGGAATCAGCTCCCGGTCGATCGCCACGCCCACGGCCACGTGGATGGCGGTCGGGAACATGTCGTTCGTCGACTGGCCCATGTTCACGTGGTCGTTGGGGTGAATGGGCTTCTCGATCGCGAAGCGGTCGCCGCCCGCAAGCTCGATCGCCCGGTTGGCGATCACCTCGTTGGCGTTCATGTTGCTCGACGTGCCCGAGCCGGTCTGGTACACGTCGATGGGAAACTGGTCATCGAAACGGCCCTCGGCGACCTCGCGGCAGGCGGCGAGGAGGGCCTCGACCTCGCGGTCGCTCAACGGCCGCTTGCCGGCCCCGGTCAGCCGGCCCAGGTCCCGATTGGCCTCGGCGGCGGCCCATTTCACCAGGCCGAGGGCATGGACCAGCTCCCTTGGCAGCGTTTGCCCCGAGATGGGGAAATTCTCGACCGCCCGTTGGGTTTGGGCCCCGTAATAGGCTTTGGCGGGCAAGCGGACCTCGCCCATGCTGTCCCGTTCCACGCGGAAATCAGTCATGACCAGATCTCAGGCGCCAGATGGGGAGACCTCGCCGCCCTCGTCCCCGGAGGACGATGATGCGCCGCCGGGGGCAACGCTTCCTCGCGGCCGCAACGATCGTTCCGCCGGGATCGAGCTGGCGGCGATGCGATGGGAAACTACTCGGATCGCGCGGGCGATTCGAACCCTCGCGGAACCGGCGGCAAGTCCTTGGTCAGCACCGGCGGCGTTTGCCGTCCGGCCTTGGTGTAGTCGAACGGCTTGAAGCCGAGCTTCAGGGCGGGCGATTCGGGTTTGAGGTGGAAATTGCCCGCGGCGGCGTCCACGAACAGCGGGTCGGCGATGACCGAGTGGAGGTCCTGGTTGCGGTCTTTGCGCCACTTGGCCAGGTCCACGCCGCCGAAGAACGTCACCGGATGGCCCGCCGCGTTCCAGTAGACGTTGTTGTCGAGCTTGAAGTTGTTGTCGTTCCAGTTGCTGCCCAACAGGGGCGACTTGTTGTTCCAGTAGACGATGTTTCGCTCGAACCAGAACGACAGGTGCGGCTCGGTTCGCGTGCGCTGGAGCTGCTGCTGGGTGGCGAAGGCGAAGATGTTGTTCTGGATCCGGTTCTCCTTGCCGTAATGCTGGTGGAAGCCGCCGGTCCGCGTCCGATAGACGAGGTTGTTCTCCATCGTGATGTGGGTCGAGCCTTCGTCGGTGTACAGGCCCCAGCCGCCGTAGTCGAACGATTGCACGTCGTGGATGTGGTTGTCGTGGACGCGCGTGCCGTCGGACGTGCCCAGCGTGTACACGCCTCCCATGTCCGAAAGCACCCCTTGCCCGATCGTGTGCATGTGGTTGAAGCCGATGTCGTTGTGATGGGCGAGGCTCGGCGCGTAGCCCCAGATCCAGCCCACCGAGACCGACGTGTAGTAGAGGTCGAAGATGGTGTTGTGCTCGACCACATTGTGCGGCGAATGGCCGATCCACACGCCGATCGCCGCGGGGTGCATTCGACCGGCGTGGGCGATGAGGCAGTTGCGGACCGTGTGGTGGGAGACGATTTCCTCGGGATCGGTGGGCACGCGCCCGCTGTCCTCCCAAAGGCCGCTGCCCGCGTGGCCGATCTTCACGCCGCCGCCGGCCAGATCCACCATCTCGCAATTCTCCACCCGGTTGTTGCGGCAGCCGCCGCCAAACGCCATGGCATAGGCCCCCGCGTGACGGACCGCGCAGCCGTCGATCACGAGGTTTCGTGCCCCCAAAGCCGCCACGGCGGAATTGAGGCCGACCTCGGCCTGCGGGAAGGACTGGCCGTTGGCCGGGAGCACCCAATTGCTGTGGGCCAGCGTGAGGCCGCGGAGCTGGATGTCGTGGACCCATTGCCGGGCCTTGACGTCGCCAAAGAAAGCGACCAGTTGTTCCAGGCGCGGAGCGATCACGACGGTTTCCTCAGGCTTTTCGCCGGGCATGGGGAGGTAGGCAAGACGGCCGCTGGGGCGGTCCAAGTACCACTGGCCCGGCTGACCCAAGGCTTCCCGAACGTTCTCGACAAAGTACCGATGCCCCTTGGCGAAGGCCCCCCAGCCGTCCGGAGAGCAGGTCTGGCCGGTGAAGGTCACGATTCGTTTGGCCGTGTCGAGTTCGGCGATTCGCATCCGCGAGATGGCCCATTGGTGGAAGGCCACCACTTCGACGTCGCCGCGGTTGGCCCAATCCGCGCGGATCTCGTCGCCCGAGTAGCCGAACCGGTCGGCCCCCTTCCCTTGGGTTTTCGGCGACGGCGCCACCTGCTCGGAAATGGTGTAATAGCCTTGCTTGGGCAGCCTGGGGCGGAATCGCCGCTGGTCGTTGACGAACAATTGGGCGAAGGACCATTTGCCGGCCTTCACCTCGTCCAGCACGACCTCCCAACGCCCGTCGGCCGCAACCTGCCAGCCCGAAATGCGCGCGCCGCCGCTGAGCACGGGGCGCTGTCCCGGCGCCGCCTCGTAGATCACCGGCGCCGCCGGCGTGCCCGAGTCGGCCGGGCGGAACACCACCGTTTCCGGCAGGAAGTACGTGCCGCCGCCGATCGAAACGACGATGGGCCGGGCGCGTTGCGGTTCCTTGGCCTTCAACTCGCGGACGAGTTGTTGGGCGCGGCCGATCGTGGCCACGGGGCCGTCGGTCTTGGCCGCGTTGGGCTGTTCCATGCGGCCCGACCACGCGTCGTTGCCCGCGACGGCCACATAAAAGTCCGCGGCCGAAGCCGGGCGAACGGCTTCCGTGTTGCCGGCGGCGGCCAACAGCGCGGTCAACAACAAGGGCAAGGCGGGATTCTTGGTCATGGCAGGTCCTCCGGTTGATGGTTTCCAGCACCAGTGTAGCGGACGCGTTGCGGCCTTGCATCCCCTCCCCGGTGGTTTTTCGCGAGTCGCGCCCCGGAATCGCAGGGCGTCCAAAGGGATGGCGCGGCCTTGATCGAAAAGGTCCGAGGGTTGCAGCGAATCTGGTCGGCCGCTTGCGCCTCACTCGATCCACCCGCCGCCAAGGACGCGATCCCCGGCATAGCACACCGCAGCCTGGCCAGGGGCGACGCCGTGGCACGGTTCCTCGAATCGGACGCGGAAGCGGTTGCCTTCCAGCGGCTCGACCGTGGCTTCCCGCGCGGGGCTGCGGTAACGGATCTTGACGTGGCAGGCCAAGGGGGCCTTGGGCGGGTCGATGAGCCAGTTCACGTTGGCGGCGACAAGTTCGCGCCGCGCCAGTTCCTCGAACCTGCCCACCACCACCCGGCGCGTCTCCGCCTCCAATCGGACCACGTACCGCCGCTCGCCAAAGGCCACGCCCAGCCCCTTGCGCTGCCCCACCGTGAACTGCTCCAGGCCCGAGTGGCGGCCGACCACCTCACCCTCCGTGGTCACGATCTCCCCGGACGTGTCCGTATCGGGCCTTGCGGCGCGCACGAATCGCGCGTGGTCCTGGTCGGGCACGAAACAGATCTCCTGGCTGTCCGGCTTCTCGGCCACGCGAAGCCCCAGCTCGGCCGCCATGCGGCGGATTTCCGTTTTGGAGTATTCGCCCACCGGCAGGCACAGCCGATCGAGCAAGGCCCGCCGGACGCCGAACAGGACGTAGGACTGGTCCTTGGCCGAATCGACTCCGCGCAGCAGGGATGGCGTCGAGCCCGCCGGCCCGCGCGCGATCCGCGCATAATGCCCAGTGGCCACGAAACGGGCGCCCACGCTGTCGGCGTAGTCGAACAACTTGCCGAATTTCAGTTGCGTGTTGCAGACGATGCACGGATTCGGGGTGCGCCCGGCCAGGTATTCGCCGACGAAGTAGTCCACGATCCGCCCAAACGCTTCCTCGAAGTTCACGGCATAGAACGGAATTCCCAGCGTTTCCGCCACGCGCCGGGCATCGGCCGCGTCGGCCGCCGTGCAGCAGCCGCGTCGGCGCCGGCGAGACCCGGTATCCAGCTCGCGCTCGCCCAAGCGCGGACATGGTGACGCGGCCTGAATTCCATGCCGCATGAATAGCCCGATCACCTCGTGGCCTTGCTCGCGCAAGAGCCAGGCGGCCACGCTGCTATCGACGCCGCCGGACATGGCAAGAACCACGCGGGACATGCGGACCAGGAGGATTCCAATCGCCAAGGATGCGCCGTGCGGCGTGCCGTTTTCTATTCCGAGAAAGTCTATCGCGGCGTGCCGCGGTCGGAAAGCCGTGGCACCAGCGGCGCCGCTCCCGGCCTGGCGTCCGGGTCAGAATGACTGGGCGAAAAACAGCGGCCTACTTCGCGTACCGCTGCTTGAATTCCTCTTGCCGACGCTGCCGGTCCTCGCGTTCGGCGGGATCGAGTTTGTCGAGGTACCAGCGGTGGTTGGGGGAGTTGAGCACCTCGTCCAGTTTCCGGTGCAGGGCCTCGGCCGCGGCGACCCGCTTGGCGTCGCCGGACTGTTTCCCTTGCTGGATGAGTTTCTCCAGGTCGGGAACCATCTTCGTGTAAAAGTGCTTGGTCACTTCGTAGGTGCCGTGCCAATGGGTGTAGTCGGGACCCATCATCGAGACGCCGTGGCGGGCGCGACGGCCTTCGTGGTGCCAGATCTCGTACCAGACCCAATCCAGCTCGTTGGTGAACTGCACCGGCTTCATCAGCGGCCTGGCCATTTCGTAAAGCTCCTTGCCCGGCACGGCGAACTTGCTGTGGTACTGATCGAGGAGAGCGTCGTACTGGACGTAGAAATTGTCCACCCAGCCCTGCTGATGGCAGGTCGTGCAGACCCTCTTCATGTTGTCCCGCCGGGTCTGCCAGGGGACGTTGGCGCCAGGCAGCCCGAGTTTCTTGTCGCTCACCTCGGGACGGATGGAGATTTCCGGGCGGTTGTTCCAACTGATCCGCAGACCCACGTCATGCGTGACCGGAAGCCCGGGCTGGGCCGGGCGCTCCTTGGTGGCCGCGCGGGGCGGCGTCGCGCTCATGTGGCAGGTGGCGCAGGTCGGCGCCTGATGGTAATCCTCGCCCACGATCCACTTGGCCGAGTCCATGTTCAACTGGTGCTGGAACGCGCGGAAGGCGATTCCATGCTTGGACTCGTAGTAGATTTCCATTTGCGGGTGATCGGGGCCCATGTGGCACTTTCCGCAGTTGTCGGGATGCCGGGCCTGGGCGGCGGAGAAAGAGTGGCGGCTGTGGCACGCCGAGCAGGAGCCCTCGGAGCCATCGGGATTGATCCGCCCGATGCCCGTGTTGGGCCAGGTGGCCGCATCGAGTTTCCCACCCGGCAGCACCTTGATCTCGCTGCCGTGGCACTGCCAGCAGCCGCTGACGGCGGCGGCGCTGATGCCTTTCGGGAAGGCCGGCGTGATCATTCCCCGATTGCCTTCGACCACTTCGGCCAGGGTGTTGTCCAGCGACCCGAGAATCCGCCCGCCCTTGGAGTGGTGCGAGTGGGCAAATTCTTCGCCTTCCTTCGAGTGGCAGCGGGAGCAATCCTTGGGCGAGACGATCGTGGCGATCCATTGGCCCTCGTGGAGGAAGGCGTCGGGCTCGCCCTCCCGGGCCATGTGGCACTCGAAGCATCCGACGTTCGCCCGATAATGCTTGCTGTTGCCCCACTGCTGGTAGATCGCCAGGTTTTCGGTCTTGTGGCAATCGACGCAGGCCTTGCTCTCGGCCGACATGGCGGGCAGGCCCCACGCCTGGGCGTGGGCGTCGGTCGCGGCGGCAAGGAGCAATAGGACGACCAGGGGGATTGCCCCGCGGCCCTTGCCGGCTCGTCCGGCGGGTAAATCCGATGGAAAGCCGCTAGCCGGATCGATCATCTTTGCCGGCCTGGCTCGCCGGCAGGGGGCGGACGACGGTTGGCGTGGGGCTTCGCTTCGCCGACAATTTCGCTCCGCTGCCAGGCAAGCGGACCGAGGGGCTGCGAAACGCGGTTTTCTTGCGGCTGTCTCGTGGTTCATCCCAGCTTCACTCCTTCGCCAGACTGCCCGTCGGCGCGGGCAGCTTTGGACCAAAGCGTTTGTCGTAGGTCACCTCGCCCGCCAGCACGGGCACGGAGACGCGGACGAAAATCGTGTAAAGCAACAGGCCAAAGGCCCAGATTCCGACGCAGACGATGATCTCTTGGATCGTGGGCACGTACTCGACGATCTCGCCCAGCGGCGTGGGGACGAACGCCGGCACGATCAGGCCCATCCCCTTCTCGATCCAAATCGCCACGATCGAGGCCACGCAGGCGACGTTCAGGAACTTCAGGCTTCGCGAGGCCGGCAACACCCACAGGGCGGTCGCCAGGGCGTTCAACCCGATCGCCGTCCAGATCCACGGAACCAAGGCGTTGTGGCCATGGAGTCCGAAATAGAGATAACGGGCCGAGGCGACGTGGCGCGAGTCGGTGTAAAACTCGGTGAAAACTTCGCACACCAGGAGGAAGATGTTGATCAGCATCGCCACCTGGACAATCCCGCGGAGCGTCAACAGGGCGTCGTTGCTCACCTGGTGACGGGTGTAGCGCCGCACCACTTGAAGGGTGAGGATGATGAAGGCCGGGCCGGCCGCGAACGCGCTGGCCAGGAACCGCGGGGCGATGATCGCCGAGTTCCAGAACGGCCGCCCGCCCAGCCCCACGTAAAGAAACGCCGTCACCGTGTGGATGCTCACGGCCCAAACGATCGCGATGAACACGAAGGGCACGTAGAAAATCCGCGACGGCTTCCAGCCCCGATAGGCGCAGTAGATCAGGTACCCGCAAATGTGCACGTTCAGCAGCAGGTAGCCGTTCAGGGCGATGACGTCCCAGGTGAGCATGGAGACGGGAAAATTGAATCTCCAGAACAAGTGCAGGAACCGGTCCGGGCGCCCCAGATCCACGGTCACGAACAACAGGCACATGACGATCACGGCCACGGCCAACAGCTCGCCGAAAATCACCACGTCGTGCAAGTGCAGGTTGCGGTAGACGTAGACGGGAATGACCAGCATCGCGGCCGCCGCGGCCAGGCCGACCAGGTAGGTGAAGTTCGCGATGTACAGCCCCCACGAGACCTGATCCGTCATGCCGGTCGTGACCAGCCCGTGGACCAACTGTTCGCAGTAGGCGTGCAAGCCCAAAAGCGACAAGAGCGTCAGCGCGAGCATCCAGAGGTGATACCGCCAATCGCCCACGAAGCTCAGGCGGAAACAATCCCAGAGGAAGATGCAGTAGCGCTTCATGCCCCCCCTCTTTTCCCCTTTGCGAAAACCGAAGTCGGACGCCCGAAAGCTATCTGGGTTCCCAATTCCTCGTTGCCGCGCTGGGTCGCGGCGCCCTTCTCGCGGCTCGACGCCTCATCGGTGAGACGCAAAGCGGCGAGGCGGGGCTTCCCGCGCGGAGCGCGCCAACCAGGCCGCTCCACCGCCTTCGCCGGGCGGCCGCCAATGGGCGCTGGACCGTGAGGTTCCTGCACGTCGTCGTTCGAAGTCGTTTCAGGTTTCGTGTTTCAGGTTTCGTGTCACGACAGCGGCTCGCCGTAGCGGCTTCCCCGCTCGTCGAAGTAGTAGAAGAACCGCGGCAGCGTGCCCACGTCCTCTTTGAGCACGTAGACCCGCTTGTGCTTGAGGATAAAGGCGACCTCGCTGGCGGGATCCAGCACGTTGCCGAACTTGCGCGATCCGGTGGGGCAGACCTCCAGGCACGCGGGCAGGCGTCCGACCCGCGTGCGGTGCAGACAGTACGTGCATTTTTCCATCACCCCTTTGGATCGCGGCCGGTTCGACAAGTAGGCCATGCGGGGGTTCAGTTCGTCCTTGGGGATGGTGGGCTCGGCGAAGTTGAATCGCCGGGCCCAGTACGGGCAAGCCGCCTCGCAGTACCGGCAGCCGATGCACCAGTCGTAATCGATCACCACGATGCCGTCCTTTTCCTGCCACGTGGCCTCGACCGGGCAGACTTTCACGCACGGCGGTTTGGCGCACTGGTGGCACTGGACCGGCATGTAGTACTTGTCGGGATCGGGGACCTGCGGGGGGGCATAGTGGTGGTCCGAGGTCTCCACGTCGATGCTCCCCTTCTCCATCTGAAGCACGCGAATGTACTGGATTTCGGGCGATCGCGAGGAATTGTTTTCCTTCACGCACGCGTGGACGCACCGCCGACAGCCGATGCACCGGCTCAGGTTCAAGCCATAGACGAACTCCACTCCATCCAAAGGAGGCGGATCCGAGACCGTCGCCCTCGCCTGGAATCGCTCCTCGACATGGCGGCGGATGCGCTCGAGCACGGCCTGTTTGTCCTCGGGGGTCATTTCCTTGTAGTGTTTCTGGAAGAATTCCTCCCACGAGGGAATCGAATCCCCGGTCAAATGCCGCAAGGGCGACACGGCCGCGGCGGCCGCCGCCGCGCCCGCCATCGCGGCAAAACCCTTGGCGAGGAATCCTCGGCGATCCGATCGCTTGTCGCTCATTGTTGGCCTCCTTTCCCGTCCGGCCGCTTCACGTCGCGTGGGCTCTCCGGCGGAGGGCGCAGCGGGGTTGGCGCGGGCCTCAGCTCCCGGCCGACATGGCCGCGGCCCGCTTCGAGGCGCGGCCGGGGCGATGCCGGGCCCGGGGCGGGGACCATCGGCGCAAAGGGCGGCCAGTGCGGATCGTGGCACTCGATGCACCGCAACCGCCTTGGTTCGCCGCGCCGCGGGTCCCAGAAGCCGTTGGTCCGACCGTGGGCGCCGTGCTGCCAGTCGCGATACACCGTGCCGTGGCACTTGGCGCAAAGCAGTTGTGGCTGGTTCCACGGGATTTCGTTGCCATAGTCATCGACGAACGCGTCGCGGTTCTCCCGATGATGGCAATTGAAGCAGCGCGTGTTGATCCCATGCCGCAGCTCGATCTCCCGGTGTTGGGTGAGCGTGCGATCCGTCTCCGACGGGGAGGGAATGATCCTGTGGCAGTCGCTGCAACGATACGTATAGACCCCCGAAGTGAGCGTCGGTTGCAATCGCGGCCGGCGAACCGGGGCGTTGTCCGTGGCCCAGGCGGGGACGCGAACCGTCGCGGGGGCTGGCGGGCGGTACGTCCAACCTCCCATCCCCAGCACCGCCGCGAAAACCAACAGCGTGGCCGAAATCCACGGCGTCGCTGTGGCAACGCCCCGGACATGCCCTGGCGCGGGTTGGTTCGCTGTCGGCTCTCGTGGATCGCTTTCCATGGCGGCGGCGAATTCCCTCAATGCAACAGACCCGGCAACGTCTTTCAGCCAACGGGCTCGGGAACCTCTCTCCATGGGAACGGCGCCCGCCCCGCCCCACTTCCAGGCTCAGTCTGTTCCCATAGAAAGACTTTCCCGGCCCCTGGCTTCGTCCAAACCTCCGCCCTCACGCGGCCATGGCCGCGGCAAGATCCTCGGCGGCGCTCCGCCCGATCAGACGCAAGTCGTAATTCTGTTGGAGGATTTTGAACACGTTGGGGGTGATGAAGGCGGGCGGGTTGGGCCCGATCGTAATCCGCTTCACCCCCAGCGCCAACAGCGTCAACAGAACGGCCACGGCCTTCTGCTCGAACCACGAAACGACCAGCGTAAGCGGAAGATCGTTGACCGAGCAATTGAACGCCTCGGCCAAGCCGACCGCCACCTTGATCGCGCCATAGGCGTTGTTGCACTGGCCCATGTCCAACAGCCGCGGCAGGCCCAGTAAGGTGCCGTAATCGTGTTCGCGGATACGGAACTTGCCGCAGCCGAGCGTGAGGATGAAGGAGTCGGGCGGGGTGGCTTGAGCATAATCGAGGAAGTAGTTGCGGCCGGGCTCCGCCCCGTCGCAGCCCCCGATGACGAAGAACCGGCGGATCTTGCCCTCCTTGACGGCCTGGACGATCGTCCCCGCCATATTGAGGATCACATTGTGGTGGAATCCAATGGTCGAGACGCCGCCGGGAGCCTCGGGCAACGGCGGGCATTGCCTGGCCTTGGCCACCACGGCGGAGAAGTCCTCGTTGGTGATCCGCGTTCCACCAGGCACGGCAGTCACTCGTGTCGTGAACACCCGGTCGGCATAACTCTCCTTAGGTATCAAAATGCAGTTGGTGGTGGCGACCACCGGGCCTGAAAACTCATCAAACTCCCTCTTCTGCTTCTGCCATGCCCCACCATAGTGACCCGCCAGATTGGGGTGCTCGCGGAGTTTCGGGTACATGTGGGCGGGCAGCATCTCCCCATGGGTATAAACTTTGACGTCCGTGCCCTCGCACGCCTTGAGCAGATGTTCCAGATCCAACAAGTCGTGGCCCGTAATGAGAATCCCCGGTCCTGCGGACGTTCCCTCGCGAACCTGCGTGGGCGAGGGGGCGCCAAACCGCTCGATATGGCCAGCGTCGAGGAGTTCCATCGCCCTGAGGTTCTTGCGACCGCATTCCAAGACGAGTTCGAACAGCGAATCGAGGTCGAAATTCACGTTCGTCATCGTGGCGAACAGGGCCTCTTCGATGAACGCGCTGATGGACTCATCGGTTTTCCCCAAACGCCGGGCATGGTTCGCGTAGGCCGCCATGCCTTTCAGCCCATAAAGCAACGTCTCTTGCAGCGACTGCACATCCGGATTCTTACCGCAAACCCCCACGCTGGTCGTGCATCCAATCCCACCGACAGTCTGTTCGCACTGATTGCAGAACATGCTTGTTTCTCCGAATGGTCAATTTTTTTTGTCTAAAAACGACGCGACATGGGGTAAACCGCCCCAAGACGTGGCGTCTGTCCGCGATCGGACTGCCGGTATCATACCATTGGGTCGGGCGGAGGCCCTTGATCTAAGTCAATTGGAGGCAGAATAATTGTTTGGTTCTGATAACACAACCCGTGACCGCCGGATCGGGTTTGGCAAAAGTCAGGAGCCGGGTGTGAGCTTGAACATAGCCGAAATCCTTCAGGGGTGTCCGATGTTCGCGGCGGTCGACGCCCGTCGATTCCAGCGCCTGGCGACCATAGCCCGTATCCGGAAGTTCCGCAAGGGCGAGATGATCTTCCGGCAGGGCGAGGAGTGTCCCGGCACGTTTGTGTTGGGGAGCGGACTGGTCCGGGTGTTCAAGGTGGGACGCAACGGCAAAGAGCATGTGCTGCACATGCTTGGGCCGGGCCAGACGTTCGCCGAGGTGGCGGCCATCGAGGGGCTCCCCTGCCCCGCCAGCGCCGAGGCCCTGGAGCCCACCGTCTGCGCTCTTTTGCCCCGGGAAAAGTTTTGCGAGATGATGGACGAGGACCTCATCCTGTGCCGCGAATTGCTGCGGGGGATGGTCCGCTGGGTTCGGCACCTGGTCAATCAGATCGAGGACGTGGTCCTGCGCGACGCGATCGGCCGCGTGGCCCGATACCTCTTGGACGCCACCCCCACGGCGGACGGCTCGGTGAAACTTCCCACGCTCAATCGCCACCTGGCCAGTCATTTGCATCTGACCAGCGAGACCTTTTCTCGAACCATTCGCCGCCTGATCGACGCGGGGCTCATCGTCAAGACGGGGCCTCATCACGTGCAGCTCTTGGACTGTGACCTTCTGCAACAGGTCGCCGACGGAACGCTTGAAAAGCTTCCGGAAATCTAGCCGGCCGTGCTCTCCACGAGACGTCGCCAAACGGGCAAGCAAGGAAATTCTGTGTTTTTTGGAAAGCGAGGTGGATTAGGCAGCTATGGGGACTTCGCGGGACCGGGTAATTCAAACGCTGCGTCACGAACCCACCGATCGCGCGCCGCGCGATCTTTGGGCCACGCCGGCCATGGAGTCGCAACGGGGCGATGAATTGGCGGAAATGCTTCGACGCTTCCCCAACGACATCGTGCGGCCGGAGTTTCGATATCCCGGCGGCCATCGCACCCGCGGGACTGTGTCCGAGGTGGGGCTGCACACCGACGCCTGGGGCTGTACCTGGCAGGTCACCCAGCGCGGCGAGGTCCCGGAGCTGAAGCATTCGCCATTGGCCGACTCTCGCCAGGCAACCGCGTTCCGGCCTCCCGCCAACCTCCTGGACAAGGCCAATTTCGCCACGGTCAACAAGTCGTGCGCGGGCACCTCGCGATTCGTGCTGGCCTGGACCGACGTGCGGCCCTTCGACCGGCTTCAGTGGCTCCGCGGCCCCGAGGCAGCCCTTTCCGAACTGCGCGCGGCCGCCCGCCCAATCCGAGATCTCCTCGCTGCCCTGCACGACTTCTACTGCCGCGAGATCGCCCTTTGGGCGGGGACCGAGGTCGACGGCATTGTGATCCAGGATGATTGGGGCTCGGACCGCGGCCTGGTGCTGCCGCCGCAGGTCTTTCGGGAGCTGTTCAAGCCGCTGTACCGCGACTATTGCCGCGAAATCCACGCCCGCGACAAATTCGCCTTCTTCCGCAGCACCGGCAACCTCGACGCGGTGATGGAAGACCTGATCGATATCGGCTTCGACGCGGTCCATGCCCATCTGTTCTCGATGAACGTGGAGTCGCTCGCCGAGCGATTCCGCCATCGGATCGTGTTCTGGGGAGGCAGCGACGCGCAGAAGATGCTTGTCCAGGGGACGGTAGACGAAGTGAAGGCCGCGGTGCGGCGGGTGCGGGCGGCGTTCGACTTCGGTCGGGGCGGAGTCATTGCCCAATGCCTCTGGGACGTCCGCGCCCCGTTTCACAACGTCGCCGCGGCGCTGGAACAGTGGCTCGCGCCCCTGCCCATGCACGCCCACGCGAAATAGGGCGTCGGCATTTCGCCTCCCGGTCGGCGATTCCAGGCCGATAGCCCCCGGCTGCGGTTCCCCCCGCGCGCAAGTCGAACCGCCTCGACTCCGCACGCCGCGAGGCGGATCCAGAGGCTATCGCGACCGGACGTCCTTGGAGCTTTTCGTCGGGTCGGGGATTCTGGCCGTGCCCGTCTCCGGAGAAGCCACGCCGCCCGCGGCGCGGTGGAGGGTCCAGGCAATCCGAGGCTTGGCGCCGGTTGCATCCCGGCCAAGGAGGCCTGATTCCGGGCACTCCTCCAGCGCGGCGATCACCTCGTCCATCGACTGGTAGCGGTCGGCCGGGGATTTGGCCACCATCTTCCGAAACACACTGTCCAGCGCCGGGGAAACCTCCGGCCGCGCATCCCGCAGCGACGGAATGGGGCCATCGAGGTGGGCCATCAGCTTGCTTACGGCCGTCGGCCGCTCGAAAACCACCCTACCCGTCACGAGCCGGTACAGCGTGCATCCGAGCGAATAGATGTCGGATCGCCGATCGGCGGATCGGGTGTCCACCGCTTGCTCCGGGCTGATATAGTCCACGGTGCCGAGCATTTCGCCTTGAACGGTCAATCGCTCGGCCAGCGTGGCCCCAGGGGCGACCATCTCCTCTTCGACCACCCGGGCCAGGCCCAGGTCGAGGATCTTGATGGTCCCTTCGCGATCCAAAAGCAGGTTGCCGGGTTTGATGTCGCGGTGAATGACGTTCTTGGCGTGGGCATATTGCAGGCCGCGGGCAGCCTGAAGAATCCATTGGACCGCCGTGGCCGGGTCCGCCCGGCCCCGGCTTTTCAACCAGGCGTTCAGATCCTGGCCGTCCACGAACTCCATGACCAGATAGTGGATTCCGTCCTGCTCGCCCGCTTCATACGTGGCCACAATGTTGCGATGGCAAAGCCGCGAAGCAGCCATGACTTCCTGATGAAACCGCCCGAGCGCCGCCGAGGGCTGATCGGATTGCGCCCGAGTGCTCTGGGTCGCCGACACGGGGCCTGTCGAGGGCTGTGAAATCGCCGCTTCGGAAAGCACCTTGATGGCGGCGAAAGTCCCCGACGGACGGTGAACCGCCTTGAATACCTCGCCCATTCCCCCCTTGCCGATCCGCGAAACCAGCGCGAACTCGCCAAGCACGATCCCCTGTTCCCTGCCCTGGAGGATCGTCTCGGCCTGCCAGGGGGTGATCCGTTCGTCGCTCACCAGGGCCTCAGCCAAAGCGCCGCCGTCGGCCGGGAGCTTCTCCGGCGGAAACGTGGCAAGGTACTCGGCCACTTCACGCTCCGTGAACAAACGGCTGCGAACCAGGCCTCGCACGAAATCTTGAAGGGGCATCGTCATGGGCACGGGTGCTCTCTCGGGCAGCAACACAGGGCCGTGCCGATATTGTCGCCTCGCCGTTCGGAGTCCGCAATCCCTCAATCGTGGGAAGGAGCCTGCGCGCCGGGGTCGGCCGTCCGATGCTTGCGGATCTCGGTGAGCGATCGTCTTGGCAAAGGAGCGTTCCGCACCGCCACCCATGAAAAATGAAATTTGAACGCCTGACCAACGTTCTAGGCTTCCTGGGTCCCCAGATTATCCCCAGGGGCAGGCTGGATTTGACCCGCGGTTCGTATTGGCGAGGGAGTGGCCGCGCGTGGCGTGTTGTGGGTCACGGACGTACAATGGCCGTAGTCCAGCCCCGATCGGATCGGCAATATGATTACACACTTCTCCATACGCAACTTCAAGAATCTTGCGGCCGTTCCGCCCGGCGAAGGAGAGCTGCTCCCTTTCGGCCCCATCAACGTCCTGATCGGACCCAACGGCTGCGGTAAGTCGTCCCTTCTCCAGGCGATCGACTTTTTGAGGGCGTTTTTCCGCACCTCGGTCGAAGTGTATCTAAGAGAGCACGGCTGGGAGTACAGCGATCTCCCCAACCTGCGCCAAACGACGAAGGTCATTCGTTGGGAACTGAAAGCTCAGCTCGACGGCGATGAGGCAGGCGTGGGCGGCGGCGAGTACCACTACATCGTCGCGTTGCAGCCCCGAAAGCACCTCGGAATCGGCGAGGAGCACCTCATCTGGACGCCGCCCAACAAGCCCGCGGAGACGTTGCTGGAGCGCAAGGGTCGCCGCTTCCGCCTGGCCAATCGAAGCACGGGTCAGATCGAGGAATTCAAGGCGATTGGCCTGCCGGCGAGCGTCATGAGCCAGATGGAGGGCAGCCGGGACCGGAGAAACTACCCCGAGTTGCTCCACTTTCGCCAATGGGTCGAACGGTTCCGTTATTTTTTGATTTGGGACCCCAAAGTCCTCCGGAGCCCTGATCGCGGCAAGCACGACGAACTAGGCGCCTCCGGCGAACACCTGGCGGCCCTGGTGGGGCGACTCCGCGACGAGAAGCCCGAGGCTTTCCAGAAACTCGTCAAGCGACTTCGCCGCCTGTTCCCTACCCTGACGGACATCTCGGTCTCGGGGCGAGGTTGGGGATGGCGCGGAATCCGATTGACGGAGGGCAACGGCCAGGCCATCGCCTTCAACAGCCGCCAAATGAGCGACGGCGTGTTGCGGCTCCTGGCCATCACGTCGCTGTTGTACATCGACCGCATCCCGAGCGTCATCTGCCTGGAGGAGCCCGAGAACGGCGTCCATCCCCAGCTCGTCCGCGAGGTTGTGCAAATCCTGCGAGAGCTGACCCAACGAAAGCCGCCGAACCGCTGCCAGGTGTTCATGACCACCCACAGCCCCTACCTGCTCGACGAGTTTTTCGACCACCCTGAACAGGTGTACTGCCTTGATCGCCCCCGGCCGCTGGCTGGGGCATCGGTCCTCCGCCTCTCCGACAACAAGCAACTCGACATAACTCGGGACAAGTTCCAACGCTCGCTTGGGGAGGCGTGGACCACGGGCCTGATCGGCGCCGCCGCGGGAGTGCATGGCCGGTGAGCACGAAGATTGGCATCATCGCCGAAGGTCCGATGGACCATTGTCTCCTGCCCCCGCTGCTGGAACGGATCGCCAAGGAACGCGCGGATTATGATTGGCCCGTCCTGGCCGACGACATGGCCGAGTTCTTCTTCATTCGCAAGCGGGGCTTTGGCGGCGTGGTGGAGACGGTGCGCCGGCTCGTGGAAGCGCTGGATGCAGGGAAGTTCGATCACGCATTCTTCGTCATCCTCCTGGATCGCCGGACAAAGGCCGCTCAATCGGACATCAAAGCCCTGTTGAAGAACCGCAACCGGTTCGTCCTCGGGATCGCCATCGAGGAGATCGAGGCATGGTGGCTTGGCGATCGGGAGAACACGCTCGTTTGGTCCGGTCTTAAAGATGGCCTGCCCAACGACTGCCGCTATGGCCGGGAGGACTACCGTTCGGAGCGTGACGACAATCCGAAGAAGACGCTCGACGAGTTGACGCGGATATCGGGTCGCTTCGATCGTTGCTACGGCGAGGGGAATGTCGATTTGGCCCAAGAGTTTGCCGAAGACTTCTGGCGGCGCCATGCGCGGCTAAACGACATCCGCGCTCAATGCCCGCAAGGCTACCGGCCTTTTGAGAGGGCGGCCACGCAGCAATTCCGCTCTGCCAGCCGTCGTGCCGGTCGGCTCTTCGGTCGCCCGAAGGAGGATGACGTGCGGCGAGACAACCATCGGTAATATGTGGCCTTGCTGGCTTGTCCAGCGGCGTCCCGCACCGGCCGAAGATCGAATCTGGGTTCAACGCACCCTTGAGGATCGAGGAGAAGAAACCATGGCGACAACCCTTGTGCTTTCCCTGCTGATCGCTGCGGCGGCGTCCGGCGGTGACGCCCGGGGCGAGTGGATCGAATTGTTGGCCGGCGAGAATTTCCGCGCGTGGCGGGAACCGCGCGGCCAGTGGATGATGGTGGACAACGCCGCAACCGATCCTGCCGACGCCAGACGCCTGGCCTGGACCCCTGGAACGCGCGTGGCCATCAACGGACCCCAGGGCCGGACGGTCAATCTGATCACCGCCCAGGAGTTCGGCGACGTCGAGGCCCACATCGAGTTCATGATTCCCAAGGGGTCCAATTCCGGGGTCTATTTCATGGGCCGCTATGAGATCCAGATCTTCGACAGTCACGGCGTGGCCAAGGACAAGTACCCGGGCATCGAGTGCGGAGGCATCTATCCGCGGTGGATCGACAACCAGAACGTGGGCGGGCGATCGCCGCGCGTCAACGCCTCGCTTCCGCCGGGTCAATGGCAGGCCTTTGACGTGGTTTTCCGAGCCCCCCGCTTCGACTCCGCCGGCAAGAAGACCAAAAACGCCGAGTTCGTCCGGGTCGTCCACAACGGCCAGGTAATTCACGAAAACGTGGAAGTCGACGGACCGACCCGAGCCGCTCTTTTCGACGACGAAAGACCGACGGGACCGCTCATGCTCCAAGGCGATCATGGACCCGTGGCCTACCGCAACGTGCGATTGCGCGGGCTGTGACCGCTGGCCGGCAAGCCGCAAAGATCGGACTTGCCGGGATATTGCCTGTCGGAAACAGCGGCGTCCGGCGAGCGGCAGAAAGTAAGAAGCGCGGTTCACGGAGACCGTCCCGATCTTTGCGGACTTCGCCGCGAAAATCGGGCTGTCCCCGGTGGCAGTAGGGGGACAGGCGCATGGTTCGGTCCGAAATGGCCCGAAAGATGAGCCAGTCCCCGGCCTGGGAACGGTTGCGTTCTGGATGGCTTCCCGGGCCGCGAAGGACCAGGCTTACCGGGCAGTTTCCGTCGGCCGGACGGTGACCTGGACCTTTGCTTGCCGGACCGGGCCCGTCAAGACAATGCCCAGCCGCTTGGGCACGACCTTGCCGGGCAGGTCTTCCTGGATCTCCGTGGCTTGCAGGCTGAAGGGGCTTGGGCCGGTCGCGATCTTCACCTCGACCGACTCGGCTCCTTCGCCAATCACCAGCGTGTCGTCGCCGAGCTGCTTCCAGGGCGCGAGCGTGATCAGGGCCGTCTCGAACTGCTGCGGGGAGGTGAACTCGACGTCGTCGCTTATCGTGAGGCTGCCGCGGCCCTCGCGGGAGAACACGAAGGTCCGCACGAGCCTGGCCAATTCCGGCACGTCGTAGCAGGAACGGATGTCGAGGACCAGGGTGTCTTTGTCCTCGGTGAACTCCGTCTTGAGGACCTTGGCGGCGGCCTGCTGGCCTGGGCGCTGAAGCTTTCCGGCCACGCGCGGCACGGGATGGCCGAAGGAATTGAGCACGTTGCTGTCGTAGCGCCGGCCGCTGAAGGTCCGCCGGGTGTAGACTTCCGCGCCCGGGTCCAAAAGCGGCGTCGCCTTGCCGAGCGCCACGACGAACGAGCCCACGTCGTTGTGGTTGTGTTGTTCCGCGTTATGGCCGCCCTTGAGGGCCGCGCCCAGGCCGCGTGGATTGCTGGGCGCGGGGCGGCAGATCAAGATCCCGGCGTCGCTGAACCAGTCGCGCACGGGACGCTTGGAATCGCTCGACGAAGCGGCTGGCCGCTCGGAGGCGGAGTTCGGCAGGGCCATCAGGCCGAACTCGAACAAGTCCGACGACGGACCGGCCGCCAGGCCCAGCCCCCGTTGTTCCCATTCCGTCCACCCCCAGCCGAATCGGCGGCTCACGTAGGCCATGATCCGCTCGTCAGGCCGGGCGCGGATGGGGCAATCGGCGAAGGCCGGATAGACGCCGGGCAGGATCTCCAGGCGCCGGGCGAACTGGGCGATGGCCTCGGTCTTCGGCCGCTTCCACAGGTCGAGCTTGCCGCCGGTGGCCTGGAGGATGTTTTCGGCCAGGAGCATGAAATGGCCGAAACCGTAGTTCCAGTACCCGAGCCCTTCGGAACAGTAACCGTCCGGGGTGAAGCCGTCAAGGAAGTACTGGATGTACTTCTCCGCCGCGGCGATGAAGAACGCCCGGCGCTGGCGGTCCTCGATCGTGGACGTGGCCGCGCCGGTCACTCCGGCCAGGCAGACCGCGTTCCAGTTGTTCGTGCCGGTGAGCCACCACATCCGCGGCTTGCCCTTTTGGACCATCCCTTCAAACGGAACGAAGATGCGGCGTTCCAGTTCGCTGCGGATGAGCTTTCGGGTCTTCTCGCTCAACTTGTCGCCGAGCCAATAGGCGACCGTGGCGAATTCCGAAGCCGCGGCCGCGGCCCTCAGATCGATCTCCACGACCTTTCCGTGGAAATTTGCCAGACTGCCGTCGTGGGCGGGCAGGACCCAGGTCCTTTCAGCGAGGATCGCGGCGGCGGCCTTCTCGATCGCCGGGAGGAATCTTCCCCGGTTCTCCAGGCACTCCGCCAGGACCATCTCGGTGAACCGCCGATGCCGGTCGAAAGAGACCCTTTGGTAGCGGTCGCGATTGCCCGTGCGCGAGTAGTCGAGATAGAGGTCGTCGGGCAACTCGGGCAGCGGCTGGTCGAGCAAGCGTTCCGCGCGACGCACGAAGCCCTTGAATTGCGGCGACCGGGCCACTTCGTCCCAGACCTTGCGGTTGGCGATCGTCGCGCCGGCGCCCCGAGGCTCCGGAGCGAGCATGGCCGCGATCTCGGCCACCCGACTCTCGGCCACCCCGGGGCCGGTCCGCCGCTCCGCGGCGCCGACCGGCATGATGGAAAGCAAGACGCCGACGCCGCCGAGAATTGCAAGTCGCTTTCTCATGACGTTGATCCTTTCGGCAAATGGACCGCTGCTTGACCAGCACAGAGGATAGTCCCATTTTCGCGGACTTCCCGAAAATCGGAAGAGTCCCCGTGAACGGCTGAACCACCCCTATGGCAAACCAACTCGTCGGGGAACAAACGCTTCGCCTGAACGCCGGGTGAAAATGGCCTCGTCGCGACGAGTCCAAGATTCCAGCCCAGGGCCCGCGAATCAATCAGTGATCCACCGTCCATGGCGGGCGGTGGCGCGGCAACTCCGCCTTGAAGTCGCCCAGGCTGCCCCAATGGGCCCGCCGGTTCAAATCCACTTCGGCCGAGACGACGGTGCCCCACTTTTCCGCCAAGGCGATCGTGCGGCCGGAGTGATCCCACACGGCGGTAAGCATCCAGTTGCTGGAAATGTCCTCGTAGGTGCTGCTGACCACGTAGACGTGGTTCTCGACGGCGCGGGCCTTGGCGAGGTCCGGATTGCACCCCCAGACCGGCCAGGCGATGATCTCCGCGCCCCGGTTGGTCAACTGTCGGGCCACCTCGGGGAAGAATCCGTCGTAGCAGACCATCATGGCGACCTTGCCGAATCGAGTTGGGAACACCGGATACTCGTGGCCCGGCGCGACCCCACTGGCAATCTCGTCGCGTGGCAGCGTCACCTTGCGATACTTGCCCACCAGATTGCCCTCGGGCCCGAGCAGCGCGGCCGTATTGTAAATCAGGTGGCCCGTGCGCTCGTACAACCCCACCACCAGATACAGTTGATGCTTTTTGGCCAATTGGCCGAAGAAGTCGGTGGAAGGACCGGGCACTGGTTCGGCGGCCTGTTCGACGCTCAGGCCGTTTCCGACCACCGTCACGCATTCGCCGAGGACCACCAGGTCGGCCTTTTGCCGAGCGGCTTCTTCGATCAGGGGGACGAACTGGCGGCAATTGTCGGCCGCGGTCTTGCCGCCGCGCGGTCGGAAATGGACGGCGGCCAGACGGACTTTGCGCGGGGGCAAGGGAGACGTCGGAGCGAACTCCACGTCGCTCCAGGCGATCTTCCCGCCCGGGGCCCAGAGCAAATGCAACTCCACCACCGCCTTGGCGGCCTTGGACGGCGCGCGATAGGTGTCCGACACCTCGGTCCAACCGGCGGCGTCCGTGTCCTGGTCCATGGGGTGCTCGGCCTCGGCAGTGGGCTTGAAGCCGCGCAAGTAGCCGGTCACCACGGCCTCGTCGTAGAGAACGCGTCCGCCCTGCGCGTCGCGCCAATGGATCTTGACCACCGCGCTGCGGCGCGGCAGGGCGACGTTTTCCGTCTTGCGCACGGCATGGAATCGGTAGGAGCGGCCGCCTTCGACGGGAAACGTCTTGACCCACGCCCCATCCAGTCCTTCGCGGGCGTCGGCCTGAATGACGAAAGCCGGGCGGCCGTGGCGACCGCCTTGGGGTTCAAAGGCGAAGGCCGGTCGGATCTCCTCGCGTGGCGAGGCCACGGTCCAGCCTTCCGGCGCGCCGGCCACCTTGCCCTCCCAACCCGCCATCCCCTGCGGCGCCTGCAAGAGTGCGCCGACCAGGGCAATCCAACCCAAACGAACTACGGCAAAGTCTCGCATCGCACCTCCCCCTCGACGCCCGGGCCTTTTCGCAACACGCCGCGATCGGGCGGCCTGCCGGTTGCCGGGCAAGCCCATGGAAGTCCTCAACCCGATATCCCACCACCCGCTCCATTGTGGGAAAGCGAGGCGCGAATTGCCAGCCCCCAGCGCCTGAAGCGGCGGACTGGAAGAACCCCTTCCAACGCAACCGTTCGCAGGCCGGGGGCTGGCTGATTCTTCGGGCCGTTTCGGAGAGAACCATGAGGCCGCGCGCTTGCCGGCAAAGCGGGCCGTCCCCTTTTCGCGGACTTCGCCGCGAAAACCGGGGCAGTCCTCGTGAACGGCCATCTTTCCACGGTGGGCTACTTGGCCAGCAGCACGCCCTTGAGAAACCAGCCGTCGGGTTCGGAGACCATTTGCATTCCGGCGGGCCCAAGGAAGCGTTGAACGAACTGGAAATCGGGCATCGCCTTCGGATCGATCTCCTGCTTGCGCACGACCCCCTTCTTGCCGGCGCCGAACAGGGTGTTCAGCACTCGGCCAAACATCGTCTCGCTCTCCGGCATCTTGCCCTGCCGGATGAGTTCGTAGGTGGGGCGGGCCTGCTCGTCGGTCCGTCCGAACGTGCGCGCGGACTTCTGGGGGACGTTGAACCCGTCCAAGGTCTTTTGAACCAGCCGGTACTCGACGGACTTGGCCAGCGAGAAACGTTCCTCGCGTTTTTCGAGGACTTTCTTGAGGAAGTCCAAATGGGAGGCGATGAGCAAGTGTCCGGAGGCCACCGTGACCGCCGCGTTGGGCAGCAGGGACGACTCGCGGCCCGGATGCGAGGCGGCCGCCCGAGTGGACGACTCGGGCTGGAGTCCGGGCAGGTCGAGATCGACGGCGGGGACCGTCGCCTTCTCCTCCGGCACGCTTTCCCACACCACGCAGTCGCCCAACCTGGTCTGCCGCATCTCCTTGTCGTTCTTGAGCATCTTCTCCAAGGCTCGGGCGACGGCCTTGTCGTCCTTGGTCTCGATGGCGAACAACAAGCGCTCGCTGGTGGTGGTGATCGGGACCTGATAGTCGGCCACCATGCTGATGCGGTTGCCCAGATGGACCACCAGTTCGTTGCGGAGATCGATCCGCGGCCCGTTCGGATCTTTTTTCAGACCGTCGAGCACCTCCTGCCACACGCCCGTATCGCCTTGGCCCACGAGGTCGTCGAACAACGGACCAACGTTGTCGAAGGCGTTGAGCACGTCGATATAGAACGAGGCGTAGCTGGCCACGTTGCTGGGAATCCAAGGAAAGGGAGTGAACTCCTCCTTGTTGGGAAAGTTAAAGATCTTCATCGAAAGCTCGCGGGGCGGCGGGGCCCAAATGGCCGTGCGGTGGACCAACTCGAATTTCTCCACGCCGAAGTCGACGAAACCGCCGACCCCTTGAACCGCCGTGAACCCTTGGCTCTTGAACACATCGACCCAGGACTTGCCCTTGCGATGCGCGCGCTCCCCGCGGAGGGTGCGGAGGATTTCCAGGTAGCCGACGGGCTGGATGAACCAACGCGCCTGCGGCACCGCGTGGCCCGCGTCCTTCTGGCAACGCTTCATCACCGCTTGAAAACTGGCGACGTCAGCCAGACTCTTGCCCTTCTTGCCCTCGGCCCGGTCGAGAATCCCTTCCGCGACGGGGAGTTGGTCGGCCGCCACGAGCAAGTCGCCGCGATGCACCCAGATTGCCAGCGGAGTCGGCCGGTCCACGTCCTTGCCAGGCTGGGGCGGCAACGCGAACACCAGGCCCGGTCCGCCGGCCACCTGCTTGTCCAGCCGTTTGGCCCCCTGCTTCGTCAGGTTCGCGGCCACTTTCTTGAGCAGCTCCTCGGTCTGCTCCTTGTGTCCCGCAACGTCGCACACCAGCGCCAGGGCAATCTGGTCCTTGCCTGATTGAATCAGGCCCACGGCGATCTCGCCCGACGGCACGCCTCGGAGATCATCCAAAGTCATGCCCAGTCGCTCGCGAACGTCCGACCACCGCTCGTCGAACTGACGGCGGAGATCCTCGGTGAAGGGTTTCATCACCGGGTCTTTGAGGAGTTTGCCCAGTTGGGTCTTGTTGAACTGCTCAGTGAGTTTCTTGGCGTTCGGGGCGGAAAGGAACCCCCGGGTTGTGTCAGGGAAAAGGCTTTCCGCGGGGGGCGCCGCCCCCGCCAGGCCAGCAAAAAACAGCCCTGCCCAACAACAGACCAGCCGCGCGAACGTCGTCCACATCCCTGACACTTCCTTCCCTCCCTTCAGTGGAGTTTTGATCCTTTCGCCGGGCAGGCGCGGCGCACTGGATTCCCCATCGGGATTTGCCAGGAGGTCCGCACCCCCGCCCCCTCCAAGACGGTCCGCCCCAGACGAAACATCTTGCGCATTCTGCAAAGTTGCCGCTGAGTGTATCCGGATGGGCTGATTCTCGCTAGACCGGATAGCCTCGGAAAGCAGGGATTGCCATCCGAAGCGCAAACGACCGACCCCCGCCCTTCCTGGACGTTCCGGCGTCCTGCCTGCATAATGCCGTGCTATGCAACACTTTCGCCGCGAGAACTTGAGCCACGATCCCATCCACGGGTACATACGATTTACCGCATCGGCGGGGGTTTCCGGGGACGAGGTGGCCGAGCAACAGATCATCGACCACCCCTGGGTGCAGCGTCTGAGGCAGATTCACCAGTTGCAGACCGCCTGGTGGGTCTATCCCACGGCCGAGCACACGCGGTTTCAGCACGTGCTCGGGGCGATGCACCTGGCGGCCAAGACGGTGGAACGCCTGTACCCGAGCTTGCGGGAAGTGTGCCCGGACGTGCCGAGCGCCGGGTACGTTGAAACCCTGACGCGCATGGCCGCGCTGTTGCACGACGTGGGTCACGGACCGTTCGGCCACTTTTTCGACCAGCACTTCCTGGCCGACTACGGACTGACACACGAGACCCTCGGGGGCCACATCATCATGCACGAGCTGGGCGACCTGCTCCGCCGCGTGCGGCGCAACCCCAACGGCCAGCTCGCGCCCCACGAAACGCTCGATCCCGCCCAGGTTGCCCTGCTTATCAAACGCCCCACGGCGAATGAAGCCGGCGAGATTCCCCGCTGGCTCCAGTTGCTGCGCAGCCTGTTCAGCGGGCTGTACACGGTCGACAACATGGACTTCGTGCTCCGCGACGCGTACATGTCGGGGTACACGCTGAGGGCCTTCGATCTGGAGCGGCTGTTGCACTACAGTTTCTTCTCGCCGAAAGGGTTGACAATCCACGAACGCGGCCTGTCGACCCTGGTGCGGTTCATCAGCGTTCGGGCCGACCTGTTCCGCACGGTCTACTTCCATCGCACCGTGCGGTCGATCGATCTGTCGTTGGCCGAGGTCTTCGCGGACAGCAAGGAGCACCTTTTTCCTGGCAATCCCCTGGAGCGGCTGGACGAATACCTGGAGTTCACCGAGTGGTCGCTGCTGGTGCGGGTGGCAGGCTGGGCGAGGTCGAGCAATCCCGCCCTCCGCGAACTCGGCCTCCGCTGGCGCGACGTGCTCAACCGGAAGATTCGCTGGAAAATGGCCTGCGAGCGCGTGGTGTTTTTCGATCCCGGCGCCCCGGAACACACCAGCGTGTTCAGCGACGAACGGCTTTTCGAGGCGGCGATCCGCGCCCGTTTGCCGCGGGACTTGAGGGACTTGCCGCTGCGGTTCGATCCGCCGCGCCACGTGCACCGGCCGGGGACGCGGGCCCCGGCCGCCGGACAGAACTTCCTCTACGATCCCGCCACCGAGCAAATCCGCAGCCTCGACGACCGCGAGCTGTTCCGGCAAATCCCCGTCAGTTCCCGAATCTGCCGGATCTATGCGCTCGACAATCGCCACAACCGCGAACTAGCCCGGGCCATGGACGATCTGCTCGGCGGCGGCCGCGCCGACGACGCGACGAACATGTAAGGCGAACAGGAAGCGGCGGGCGTTGGTTCGGAGACCGGGAAGCCGCCCGCGGGTTACGGCGCCGACCATCGCCCCGTACAGCGGGCGTTCCGCAACTCCGCCAGGGAGAGGCGGCTGCCGGGTCCGTTCGCCTCGCAGGGCGAAACGGTCATTGGAGCGGCGGGAGGCCGGGCAAGGCCGCTTCGGGCCTCTTGACCACCGTCTGGTTCCACCAAATCGAAAGCCATTGCCGGCCGCGCAGGGCATTGGCCACCAAGGGGCCGGGCCCCACGGCAAAGTCCAGGTCGCCGTCGTCGTCGAAATCGCCCACCTCCAGCGTGGCATAGAATGGCGCCCCGCTCTCCAGCACGTGGCAAACGAAAGTCTTCGGATGGGTCTGCTCCAAGGCGAGGATCGAGACCGGCGGAGCGTCGAGGAGGCTGGTGGGCTTCGCCATCGGAGGCAGCCAGACCACGGCGACGATGTCCTGGTCGCCGTCGCCATCGAAGTCGCCCGCCAACGCGCGGTACGCGCCCGTCAAGTCCGTCAGCCGATGGTAAGCGAACTTCAGATCGCCGAGGTTTTCAAGCCACTGAACGCCGTGGGATGGATTGACGTACCAATTGTCCCAGGCGTCGCCGTTGGTGTACAAGACGTCCATGTCGCCGTCGCCGTCCAGATCGACCAGCTCGATGCCGCTGGAGCCGAAGTTCAGATCCGGCCCGGCCCAAAGATTCCGAAGCTGAAATCGCCCTTTTCCGAGATTCAGGAAGGCCTCGACGTGTTCCCATTCCTGGCTGACCAGGGCGACGAAATCGGGAAGTCCATCGCCGTTCAGATCGTGGATCGGCACGTGGATCGTGCCCGGCCGGTCGTCGATTGTCTCGGATTGGAAGCGGGGTTGCTCCCCGGCGGCCGCCACGTTCCGCAACAGCAGGATCTTGCCCGTCTGATAGTGCCCGAACTCGGCCACGATGAGATCCAGTTTCCCGTCGCCGTCGAAGTCGGCGGGTCGGGCGTCGGCGACGCGTCCGAGGCCGTCGGCCAAGGTGATTTCCTCCCACGGCCCGCCTGCCTGTTTGGCCCGAAGCCACACGATGCGGCCGCGACTGTGGTCGGCGGGGCGAAAGCTGCCCAAGTCGGAGACCACCAAATCGATCACGCCGTCTCGGTCGAGATCGCAAGGCTCGACATGGCAGGGGTGGTCCAGCCGGGCCAGGATCTTCGGCAGCGGTCTGGCCGCCTTCAGGTCGGCCGCCGCCACGTACCCGAACCGCATGTCGCACAAGAGCAAGAGTGGATGCGCTTTGGCATCGAGTCGGGCCCAACGCAGATGGGCGATCTCGGGAACCACCCCCGCCTGCTCGTCCATGAGCAGCTTTTGGACTTCGAACTTGACTCGCCAACCCACGGGGGCGTCGATGGGCCGGGGCAATTCGATGCGTTCCGGCGCCCGGGAGCGGTAATAGGCCACCGTCTCGTGGACCGGCGGCGGATCCAGATCGTTGCGCCCCGATCGCGCATAGAACTCGTAGCCCCGTTGCACCTCGCGGTGCCAGCGGTCGCGGGGAAAATTCCCAGGCAGCGGCATTGCATGGCAATCGCTGCAAAAGGCCACGATCCTGGCCTCGGCTCGGGCGTCCAGCGCCGCGGAAGCCGAATCCGTCGCCGCGGCGCCAGCCCGCTTGCCCCATTCCGCTGGTTCCCAGACGCCTTGCCCAGCCGTGTTGGGAAAAACCAACCACATTCCAATCGCGGCGGCCGCGCCAAGGAGAACGGCCAACAGGATCCACCTTCCCCGGCGGCCCGATCGCCGGCAGGACGCATACGAGTCTCGACGCCCGGCCGGAACGTCCAGCTCGGCGGGCTGGCTTGGGTGCTGCGTGGTCGAATCGCTCAACGGACTGGAAACCTCTTCGGTGGTCGTTCACGGGGACTTTCCCCGTCGCCGGCAAGGGGACGGTGAACGGTTGCTCTCTTCGGCGCGACGATTCGCTGGGGCCGGCCCAAGTCCTCGGCCGATCCCGAAAGAAAAGGCACCCCCAACCGCATGACGGGGAACACGACCCCTGCCCGAAGCCTCGTTCCATGTTACCGTCTTCCAGGGGGTCGCACAAGCGATGGTTGAACTACGGCCAGCGCGGCGCGTGGCCCGGCCGTGCCCCGCGCGCGGCCCGGAGGTTATAATCATCCATGGAGTTGGAGCGGCGTTGTGCCAGATAGTCCCTCTGCGAATACCGGTTGCCAAGGCGCGAATCGGCTGGTTCCACGCGGCGTTCGATTCCTCGTGATCGTCGCCGTTGGCGGCGCGCTGGTCGCCGCGGCGGCCTTTCCGGGGCGACGCCTCTTGGCCTGGTCCACGCGACAATGGGCCGCGGACCGCATGTCGGCAGGGGCTTTCAGCACGGCCCAGCAATGGCTCGACTGGTCGGGTTGGTTCGATCCCTCGGATGGCCGAACCGATCTGATGCGCGCCACGTGTCTTCGGCGGCGCTACCAGCAAGAGGCCTGGACCGCGGCGTTGGAATCGGCCAAGCGCAAGGGCGCACCCTCCGATCTGGTGGAACAAGAGGAGCGGCTCGGCCGGATCCAGGCCGGTAAAATCAACCGCCAGGAGGATGAATTGAATTCGCTGTTGGCCGCGGGCGTGGCGCCGCACGACGCGTGCACGGCGCTCGTCCACGGCTATCTTGCCCGGCAGGACGCGAAGCGCGCGGAAATGGTGCTCAAGGCCTGGTCTTCGGATGAACCCGCCAGCCCGCACGTCGCCTACATGCAGGCCGTTTACTGGCTCTGGCAGGGCGACCGCGCCGGCGACGTGATGCGGCGGACGGAGTGCCGCGGTTGGGCGGAAAAGGAGTTTCGGGAGGCGCTGGCCAGGGAACCTCGCCATGAAATGGCCCGGCAGGCCCTCGCCGATATGTTGGAGGAAGACGATCGGCTTGGCGAGGCCTTGACGGAGTACGTGGCGCTGGCGGCCTTCGCCCCGGCCAACGACACGGGCAAGCTTGGCGTCGCGCGGATGCTGCGAAGCCTGGGCCAGCTTGACCAGGCGCGGCTGGCGATGGATCGGCTGCGTCCGGGCAAGGAGTCGCCCGCCGGCATGGCCGCTGAACGGGGCCAGATCGCGCTGGAGGGCGGCGCCGATGAGGAAGCCCGCCGCTGGCTCCGCCAGGTGGACATGGCCCGCACCAGCGACGCCGCCGCGCTGAAGGCGGCGGCCCTCGCCATGGCGATCGCCGGAAAAACCACGGTCGCCGAGGGCCTTTTCGCCCGGCTCGACCGCGAACATTCCACCTGGGCGAGGATCCAGGAACTTCAATTCCGCCTGGCCACCGGCCTACCCGACCCCAAGGCGGCGGATGAACTCCGCCGTTTGACCTCGCCGGAAGCGAGCCGGCTCGGCCCCGAGCGGTTGGGAGAAGACCGCCCGGCCGCTTCAGCCGCCGAGTTGTACGCCCAGCACTGCGGCGGGTGCCACGGCGTGCGAGGCGACGGGAAAGGGCGGGCGGCGCGCCATCTGTTTCCCAAGCCCCGCGATTTCCGCACCGAGAGTTTCCGGCTCCCCGGCGCCGTCAATAGGGTCGCCAGCCTGGACGACGTCGCCCTGGTCGTCCAACGGGGCGTTTCGGGGACCTCGATGCGGGCCTACGCGTTCCTCAGCGACGAGGAGCGCGCGGCCTTGGCCGGCGAGGTGCTGCGTCTCCACCGGGAGGGACTTCGCGAACAGCTCCAAGAGCAACTCAAGCGGGAAGAGGAGGAGATTGACGCGGCGGAAATCGAACGGATCGTGGCGGCGCGAACCACGCCGGGGAAGCCTCTGCCCGTCCCGCTCATCGGCCCGCCCGACCCCCCAGCAATCGCGCGTGGCAAGGAGCAGTATCGCACGCTGGGTTGCGCCAACTGCCACGGGGACGACGGTCGGGGGACGGGCGACACGCCGTGCTACGACGAGCGGGGGCGCGTGTGTCCGCCCCGGGATTTGGTCTACGACCCGATGAAGGGCGGTCCTGAACCCGAGGCGCTCTACCGCCGGATCTTTCTCGGCATGCCCGGAACCCCCCACCCCTCTTGCTCGAACGCAAGCCAGGATCAACTCGTGGACCTGGTTCAGTATTGCCGCTCGCTGTCCCGCGAGCCGAAGCGGGTGCGAACGGAGCATCAGCGGGCCGTGGCAGCGAGCCGACTGAACTACGACAACCCATCGCGGCGTCTCGAACCCCTGGCCGATGCGGCTTCCCAAAGCTCGCCCTCGCCTGCGCCGCTGGCTTCGGAGAATCGGGGTTCCCAGTAGGGCGGCGCGGATCCAACGATCGCCAACGCCGCGACCGAGAGGGCCAGGTCTCGGCCGGTGCTCCGCGGGGGCGTTCCGGCCGGGCACGCCCAGGGGTCAGCCCTTGAGTCGGGCCTCGATCTGGCGGATTTCCTGGATCTCGCGTTCAGCGCCCGGCGGGGAGAAGCCGGCCGCGGCGCATTGCCGGCCGAAGGCCAGGCAGGCGAACTGGGAGCGGGTCTCCGCCTGTTGGCACGCGTCGCGCGCCTGGGAGAGGGCCGCATCCAGGCGGATCGCTTCCACGCCGGCGCTGACCGACTGACGCGCGCGTTCGATTTCCTTGAGCTTGCCCTGAAGCCGGCTGCATTCCGCGGCGGCGGCTCGGGCTGCTTCCTGGCCGCGGGCCAGCGGCGGCGCGACCATCAGGCCGATTGCAAGGTGGCCCACGCGGGCATAAAGCGAGTCCAGACGCTTCAGAAGCGTCGCCCGGTCCCCGGAAGCCGCGTCGGGCACAGGCGGTGGGGACGCGGATGGACAAGGCTCGACGGCGGGGGTCGGACAGGGCGAGGCATCCCGGCCCAACAGCCGGGCCCGCCATGTCGCCAAGTCTTCCAGATCCCGGAATTCGTTACGCTGGATTTCCACCTGCGCCGAACGTCGCACACTGGGAATCCTCGCCGAAACCGAAATCCGGCCGTTGGCTGCATAACGGTATTCCACCTCAATCCGCGTGCCCTTGGGCAATCCAGGCGGCAGATCCCGAACGATGCACTGGCCCAGGGCGATGCAGTCCTCGGGCCGCTCGCTCTCGCCCTCGACCACGGGCACGCAGACGCTCCGCTGGTTGTCCCGGGCCGTGCTGAACGATCGCATGGTTTGCGCCGGCAGCGGAGTGTTGCGAGGAATCAACGTCATGACGGTTTTGAGCCTGGTCCTGGGATGAATGCCGACCACGCCCAGACTATGCGAGTTGACGTTGATCAGTTCGCAGGCGGGACCAGCGCCGCGAGGCGCTTCGCTCGACGGTCGCGGGTCTCCTAAGCCCGACCCCGCTTGGGCCATCAGCATTCCCGCGTAGAGGGCCGCGCCGTGGGCCACGGCCTCGTCGGGCGACTGGGAGCAATCGGGGGTCTTGCCGGTCACGCGGCGGAGCATCTCGGCGATCGCCGGCACCCGGCTCGATCCCCCCACCAAGAGCACGCGATCGATCTCGGAGAATTCCAGCCCCGCCTGCCGCACCGTGAGCGAGGTCGTCGTCTCGGTTCGTTCCACGAGGTCGCGGATCAGTTGCTCGAATTCCTCGCGGGCGACGTCGATCCGCATCCGAATGCCGGCGTGGAAGCAAACGACGGTGGCGCGGCTGCGCTCGGAAAGGGCGTGCTTGGCCTCCTGGGCGTCGAGCCACAACTGGGCGGCGTCCTGGGGGTCGCGCCGGGGATCCACGCCATGCGCCTCGCGGAATCTCTCGGCCAGGTAGTCGACCAGGCGCTCGTCGAAGTCCTTCCCGCCCAGACGCACGTCGCCGTCGGTGGCCAAGGCGCGGAAGCGGGTCCCGTCGATTTCCAGAACGGTGACGTCGAACGTGCCGCCGCCCAAGTCGTACACCACGATCCGCTCGCGCCACCCCGACGCACCGGCCCGCGCGGGATCGAAAAACCCTTTTCCGTAGCCGTAGGCCACGGCGGCCGCCGTGGGCTCGTTGATGATGTCGAGCACCTGCAAACCGGCCAGGCGCCCCGCCTCTTGCGTGGCCCGGCGGCGCGTCTCGTCGAAAAACGCCGGCACCGTGATCACCACCTGGGAAACCGGCCCAATCCGCCGCTCGGCGTCCCTCTTCAAGCGTTCGAGCACCAGCGCGCTGAGGACCTCGGGCGGGACGTCGATGCCGTTCAACTTGCGATGGAACGAGGCGCTGCCCACGTCGCGCTTGAAACACTCGGCGTAGCGGTCGGGGGCAAGCACGGCGTTGCGCACTGCCTCCTTGCCCACGATCACGTCGTCCTCGTCGATGAACACCGCGCTGGGCGTGAGCAAATCGCCCGACGAATTGGCAATCGTCACCGGACGCCCGGTTGCGTCGAGATACGCGATCAGCGAGTAGGTGGTGCCGAGATCGATGCCCACCGGCGGCTGCTCTCCGGTTCGGGCAGACCACGGAGCAACGCTCATCGAGGATTTCCTTGCAGCGGCCGAAGATCTCCCCCTTCTTCCGGAGATACTTTATCACAAAGGCGGGGTGGCCGCAAGGACGAATCCGATGGCCCTTCGCCTCGGGGATCATTGGCCCGCCGGCCCGCGCGTCCTGCGACTTCCCTTCCCACGAGCCCGCGGTTGGCAAACCGTTGCGCCGGTTGATCAGCGTAACCGTTCACGGGGACTGTCCCGATTTTCGCGGCGAAGTCCGCGAAAATGGGACTGTCCCCCTTGGCTGGTCCCGGCCTGTGAACGGTTGCCGATCAGCGTATCTCGTACACGATGCGTCCGTGCTGCTGCGAGCGGGAGATGCGGTCGTTGGCGTAGAGCCCGGCCAGGATGAACTCGACGCACGAGGCCCGCATGGCCGGGTCGCTGGAGGCGTTGACCTCGAAGGCCTTTTGCCAGGCGGGAGGGACGCGTTTGAGCCGCTCGGCGTATTGGGATGAGGGCAGGAGGTCGCCCACTTCGATTTTCACGCCTCGCGAGAAAATCTCGGCGATTTCCTCGATGCCGTGGCGCTCGACATACTCGTCGAACACGTCGCGGATCGCCTCCGCCACGATGGCGTCCAGCACCTGCCGTTCGGACATCTGGTGGCTGGACATCATGTCCAGCTCCAATTTGCCCAGCGAGGTCGAGTACAGGTGCCCCAGGTCGCTGATCCTCGCCACCGACGGCCGCTCGCCGAGGACCGCGGCCCGCTGCCGCGCGCTGGCCACCATGGCCCGGTAGTTGGCGATGCTCAGCCGGGCGCTGACCCCGGACTGCTGATCGATATACTTCGACCGCCGCGCGCAGATGCTGATCTGCTCGATGATTTCCCGCATGAAATACGGCACGACCACCGGGAAGGGGCCGTCCAGGGCGATCCCCGCCTCCTGCTCCGTGATTTCGATTCCCAATGCCCGTTCGCGCGGGTAATGGGTGTGGATCACCGAGCCGATGCGGTCCTTCAACTGGGGAATGACCTTGCCGCTGCGATTGTAGGTGGAGGGGTTCGCCGAGAACAAAATCAACACGTCGATATCGAAGCGGACCGGGTAGCCGCGGATCTGCACATCGCGTTCCTCGAGGATGTTGAACAAGCCCACCTGCACGAGTTCGTCCAACTCCGGCAACTCATTGACGGCGAAAATGCCCCGGTGCATGCGCGGGATCAGCCCGAAGTGCAAGGCCTCCTCGGCCGACATGCTCGCCCCGGCGGCCAGCCTGGCCGGATCGATCTCGCCGATGATGTCCGCGAATTTCGTGCCCGGAGCCAAACGCTCCGCGTAGCGTTCGGATCGCGGCCACCAGGCGATGGGGATCTCTTCGTCCGGCGTGTTGGCGACCAGCTCTTTTCCAGCTTGGGTGATCGGGCGATAGGGATCCTCGTGAACCGGGCAGCCCGGAAGGTCCAGGTACGGCACTTCTTCGTCCAGGAACCGCGTCAGGAGCCGCATCAAGCGGCTCTTCGCCTGCCCCTTCTCGCCCAAAAAGAGCAAATCGTGCTTGGCGATCAAGCCGATGTTGATCTCCGGAATCACCGTGTTTTCGTAACCGATGATGCCGGGAAAAAGTTCTTCTCCGCGATGGAGCATGCGGAGGAAATTGTCATAAATCTCTTGCTTGACCGACTTGGAAACCCAGCCGCTTTCGCGCAGTTCCCGGAGAGTCGTCGCTCTTGTCAAGGGCGTGGTCGTAGCAGCCATTTGTTCCTGTCGCCTGATGGGAATCGAAGAACCGCGGCCACGACGCCTTCCCCCCCTCCCGTGAGGCAAAGGCTCGCGCCGTCGTTCAGTTCATTGTAGCGCGCGGGTCGCGGCGGCCAAGGATCGGCCTGCCCAACGTGGGCCTGATGGTCGTCCCGGCGTTCGTGTCGGGCTTTCCCGCCACACTTCGCCTACGCAGCCGGTCGAGGCCCCAGCGAGCGGTCAATGGCCATGGTCGCCATGACGATGGCCGCTGTCTCGACCCGCAGGATTCGGGGGCCAAGGTCCACGCGGATCCATCCGGCGTCCGTGGCCAGCCCAACTTCTTCCGACGTGAATCCGCCTTCGGGACCGACGGCCACGACGACGCCGTCGGAGCCCGAAAGGGCCGACGATCGGAAGTCCGTCGGGTGGTTCGCGCCAGAGTCGTCGCGTTGGTCCAAGGGGTGCGCCACGAATCGCGCAGGGATGTTCTGGGTTTGGCAAACGAAGTCCGGCCAGGAAACCGGCTCGGCGATTTCCATCAGCCGATTGCGACCACACTGTTTGGACGCCTCGATCACATTCCGCGCGAGCCTGGCGATGGCCTGCTCGACAGGCTGGACAACCGATCGGGACGTTCGAAGCGGGACGAGGCGGGCGACGCCCAGCTCGACCGCCTTTTCCACGAGCCACCTTTGTCGATCCCCCTTTGGAAGCGGGGCCGCGACGGTAAGTACGAAGGGAAGTTCCCTTTCGATGGCCTGGTGACGCAAGATGGTCAGTTCGGCCCGGCCGCGTTCCACGCGGTGAATCTCAGCCAGCCACTCGCCCCCCCGTCCGTCGAACAGGATCAACCGGGCGCCGGGTCTTGCCCTCATCACGTGGATCAAGTGATGGGCCTCCGCCCCGTCCAGGGAGACACAATCGCCCATAATGGGCCGTTCCGAGAAATATCGATCGAGGGGGGGCATGGGAAAATGCGTCAATGGCATCAACCTAAACTCGCATGGCGATTGTACCGAAATCATAAGATGTGCGGTATTTCTCGCGGTGCGGCGACGGGAAGCGTGGGACGAGGCCTGGGGCTCCGCACCGGTTGGGGCGTCGCCGGACCCCCGCCAATCAGCTTCCTTCGCCCGAGGAGGGTTCGTCGTTGGCCACCTACCGAAGACACTGGGGAATCGCAACATCGCCCTTTCGCTGCCGTGTGGACGCGAGCGGGTTTTACGAGAGCCCCATGCACGAAGAGGCCCTCGCCCGCTTGGACTTTCTCGTCGACGAGCAGCGGCGTTTGGGGCTGTTGCTGGGGCCTGCGGGCAGCGGCAAATCGCTGGTGTTGGGCATCTTCGCCGCGCGGATGCGGACCATGGGGCGGATCGCGCCGCACCTCAGCCTGACGGGCATGGCGTCCGAGGAGTTTCCCGAGCTGCTGGCTGGCGGTCTGGGCGTGATCCTTCCCTGCCGCTATTCGGTTGCCGCGCTGTGGCGGCGGATCGAGGACCGG
>Ga0101944_10000425_pt1:0-95000 | contig 125478 bp, 117 predicted proteins | sample DewCreD2012metaG_FD_75245 | JGI IMG/M metagenome (GOLD analysis project Ga0101944, IMG submission 75245) | Hot spring sediment bacterial and archeal communities from British Columbia, Canada, to study Microbial Dark Matter (Phase II) - Dewar... ...
CGCAGCGGCTTATCCTCATTCCGGCCAGTCCCTCGCGGATTGCCGCTGCTGCCACAAGCCTCACGATGAGGGAGTCGCTCGCCATGCCCACTCGAGAGTAAGCTGCGCCGCGTGCCACCTGAAGGCCGGGACGCCGGTTCGGGAAGCGAAAACAGGTCGGATCCTTTGGCAAAGGCTGCCCGAGGCCGGCTCTGCCGCATCCATCCATCGCATGGGCTGGCCCGGAGGCACAGAGCCCTGCCGCCGCTGCCACAGAGCGGGAAACCACCTGGGCGCAGCGGCAAGCGTGCTTCCGGCCAAAGGGCTTGTCTGCGCGCCCTGCCACGGAGCGACCCTTTCGGTTTCGGACTGGCCGAGCGCCGCAGGGCTGGGGCTGTTCTGCTTGGGCCTTCTCAGTCTGCTCCCGGTCTGGTTTTCGGGCCGGGACCGGAGCCAAGGCGCTGCGCTCTCGAACCCGAGGGAGACCGGTCCGAGGGCCGGAGCCGTTCTCAACGGGTCATTCCTCGGCCGTCTGGCCGTGGTGGCAGGGTCTCTCCTTTTGGATGGTTTGCTCCAGCGCAGGCTTTTCAGGGCCTCAAGAACGCGGTGGATGGTTCACGGGCTCATCGTTTTTCCGATCCTGGTCCGGTTTGTCTGGGGCGCGGCAGGGCTTGCAGCTTCGCTCCTGGCCCCGGGCTGGGCCGGCACCCAGGTTTTTCTCGACAGGGACAACCCGGTCCATGCTTTGCTTTTCGACGTGACCGGGCTTTTGGTCATGGTCGGGGTTGCGTGTCTTGTTCTGCGCAGACTGGCTGCGAGGCGCAGACCCGAATTTCAGGGCCTTCCGCCGCTGGACCGGGCCGGTATCGTCCTTCTTGGCGTGATTTTTGTGGCGGGCTTTGTCTTGGAGGGGGCTCGGATCGCTCTTACGGGCGCGCCTCAGGGCTCGGGTTGGGCTTTCCTGGGCCGTCTTTTGTCTGTTGTCCTTGCGCCCATGGATTGGACCTCTGCATACGGAGTCCTCTGGCAGGTTCACGCTCTGGCGGTGGCGGCCTTTGCTGCGTACCTGCCCTTTAGCGGAATGTTCCATGTGTTCGCAGCTCCCTTGGCCCTGGCGTTGCGCGCTGCGGCAGGGTATCCTTCGGCTAGGGAGTCGCGAAAGTCCGGGGAGACTTGATCGCCTGTTGACACAAGGGAGTCGCTCAATGCAGATCCAGGGGTACAACATGCCGGACGATCTCTACTACGAGGAACACCACTTCTGGGTCAGGCCCGAAGGAGAACTGCTCGTCATGGGCATGGACGATTTCGCGCAGCAGATGGCCGGAGAGGTGGTGTACGTGCAACTGCCCTTCGAAGGGAAGAAACTTGAGGCCGGGAAGAAGTTCGCCCAGGTGGAGTCCGGCAAGTGGGTGGGCAAGGTCTACGCGCCGGTCGACGGCGAGCTGGCGCAGTGTAACGCCGAGCTCGAGTCCCATCCGGGCTTGATCAACGAGGACTGTTACGGAAAGGGCTGGATGTACAAGATCAGGCCCAAGGACATGGGCGAGATCTCCAAGCTCATCCACGGGCCTGAGGCGGTCGAAAAGTGGCTTCTGGCCGACATCGAAAAGTACAAGCAGGACTAGATGGGACGGTCGAGCTACACAGTCCGGGAGCTTCTGCAGGCCGAAGGGTGCACGCACTGCGCCCTTTGCGCCGAGGTCTGCCCGGCCGTGTCGGCTTCTGCGGACGCCAGGCTCTCGGGCCTGTACAGACTCGACGGGCTGCGAAGGCTCAACCGGTCTCGAGCTTGGCTTCCGGCGAGGCTCCTCGGCAGGAAGGCCCCGGACCCGGACGAGCTCAAAGGCTTTGCTGAAAAAGCGTTCCGGTGCACCCTTTGCGGCCGGTGCGAGGAGATTTGTCCGTCCGGGATCCTGCTCAAGGACATCTGGGTTTCTCTTCGTGAGGACATGGTCGAAAGCCGGGCTTCGCCGGACCGGGTTCAGACGATTCTCAAGAACCTTACCTCGGCCCACAACGTGTTTGCCGAGGAAGACGCCGAGCGGGCGGCTTGGGTGGAGGAAATGCGCGAGCCGCCCCGGGACGGGTACATTCGGCCTCGGGCCGAGGTGGTCTACTTCACAGGTTGCGTGGCCGCCTACTTTCCCATGGCCCAGCAGATCCCGGTGGCCCTGGCCGAGATTTTCCAAGCCTTGGAAGTGGATTTCACGCTGCTCGGCCCTGAGGAGTGGTGCTGCGGGTTCCCTTTGGTCGGGGCAGGCATGCGGGATCGGATCGGCCAGACCGTGGCTCACAACGTGGAGGCGGTCCTCGAGAAAGATGCATCGAGCGTGGTCTTCGCCTGCCCGACCTGTTACGAGATGTGGCGCTCCCGCTACCCCTGGAGACGCCACGGCCTTCGGCTGTTCCATGTGAGCGAGTATCTGGCGCTGCGCACGGCCGGTCGCCCCCTTCCTCTTCGGAAGCTCGACCTTACGGTCGCCTATCACGATCCGTGTGATCTGGGCCGAGGAGCCGGCGTGTTCGAACCTCCGCGGCAGATTCTCCGGTCCATCCCCGGAATCCGGCTGGTGGAGTTGGCCGAAAACCGCGAGCAGTGCCGCTGCTGCGGCGGCGGCGGAAACCTGGAGATGATCGATCCAGACCTCTCGGCCCGGATCGCCAGGCAGAAGATCGACAGCGTTTTGGAGACCGGGGCCCGCACGGTCGTAACGGCCTGCCAGCAGTGCGTACGCACCCTGGCTTCAAGTGCGCGCCGGAACAAGGTTGCCCTGGAAGTTCTCGACATCGTGCAGCTTGTAAGAAGGTCTCTGGAAACATGAAAAGAAAAAAATTCCGACTCCTCGACAGGCCGCCCGCTTCGGCGGCCGAGAACATGGCGCTCGACGAGGTCATGCTGGAAGCCAAGAACCGAGGCATGAGCCCGGACACGCTGAGGTTCATGCAATTTAAGCCGGCAGCGGTTCTCGTGGGGTTTCATCAGTCCGTGGAAGAAGAAGTCCGGACCGACTGGTGCGCGGCCCGGGGAATCGAGGTGAACCGCAGAATCACCGGCGGCGGCGCGATCTATCTCGACCCGAGCCAGCTCGGCTGGGAACTGTGCTGCGACAAGCGGTTCCTGGGAGATTTTCTGCCGAGCCCGGCCTTGTTCCGAAGGCTTTCCGAGCCGGTTGTGGCCGCCCTGCGCAGCCTGGGCGTGCGGGCATCGTTCAGGCCCCGCAACGACATCGAGGTGGACGGCCGCAAGATTTCAGGCACCGGCGGGACCGACGCCGAAAAGGCCTTTCTCTTTCACGGGAGCCTTCTCGTGGATTTCGACGGTGACACCATGATGCAGGCCCTGAAGACGCCCGTCGAGAAGCTCGAGGCCAAGGAGATCGAGTCGATCGGCCGGAGGGTGACCTCGCTCAAGGAACAGTTGGGCAGGGTGCCGGCCGTGGAGGAACTCAAAGCCGTCCTGCGGTCGAGCTTCGAGGAGCATTTGGGGATCGAACTGGAGCCTGCGGATCTCACGAACCTGGAGAAGGAACTTTTCGGTCAGGCCCTCGGCTGGTTCCGGTCCAAGGCGTGGATCGACCCGCCCAGGCCTTCTTCGGGAAGGCTCGAGGTGCTGCAGGGCTCCTGCAGAGGGGATGGAGGGCTCGTCAAGGTCACGCTGGTTGTCAACCGCAGTCAGGGGCGCGTGCGGCAGGCCTGGGTCACCGGAGATTTCCTCGCTTTTCCGTCCAGGGGCCTCTACGACCTGGAGGCCAGGCTTCGGGGGGCGCCCTTGGATCAGGAGCGCCTCTCGGGCATCGTGCGGTCTTTTTTCGAGGAAGGTCGGATTCAGGTCTTGGGCATGGGTTGCGAAGATTTCCTGGCGCCCTTGGAGATGGCCCTCCGTTTTTGAGGGGCGCGCTCCGTCGCGTCCGTGTCGTGTCATTCCTGATGGAGGGGCGCGCTTTGTCGCGTCCGTCTTGGCTTTTCGGCCATGACGGGGCATGGCCCTCCACGGGATGCCGCATGGGACGTCGGCCACGAGGGGCCGTGGCCCTCCATTTTGGAGGGACGCGCTCTGTAGCGTCCGTCTTTTCCGTCTTGGTTTTTCGGCCATGGCGGACCCCTGGACCGGCCTCAAAATGGAGGACTGACCCCTTGGCTTCGAGCGGACTGCGAGCGGCCCGCGAACTTTCCTGGCAGACCCTGGGCAGGAAGGTCGATTTCTTTTTTCCAGGCATGTTCCGGGTCGACGGCAGAAAAGGCTGCCACAGGGCGCTATCCATAACAGGCGACCGGTGCGACCTCCAGTGCGAGCACTGCCGGGGCCGGCTCCTGGCCTCTATGATTCCGGCGCCGACGCCCGAGCGTTTGATCCGGGAATGCGTGAGTCTGGCTTCCCGGGGAATCCGAAGCGTGCTTCTGAGCGGTGGCTGCGACCGGTCGGGCCGGATGCCGTGGGAGCGTTTCGAAGAGGCCCTTCGCAAGGTCAAGGAAAAGACCGGCCTTTTCGTGTCCGCTCACGCGGGCCTGGCCGACTCCCGGACAGCCCGCGTTCTCCGCAGGGCAGGGGTGGACCAAGTCCTGATCGACGTGGTGGGAGACAAGGAGACCCTTCGGGAAATCTGCCGACTCGAGGCAGGTCCGGAGCGCGTCCTGCGGTCTCTAAAGGCTTTGCGCGACGAGGGTCTGTCTGTCGCGCCCCATGTGATCTGCGGCCTTCACCGGGGAAAGATCCGGGGCGAGAAGAGGGCCCTGGAGATGATTGCGCGCTCTGAGGTGAACCCCGAGACCATAGTGTTCTGCTCGCTCATGCGGCTGCCCGGCACGCCTTCCTGGACTTGGCCCGAGCCTGACGCCGAGGAGGTTGGCCGCCTTATGGCTGAGGCGCGCTTTCTGCTGCCTCGAGTACCCCAGAGTCTGGGGTGCGCCCGCAAAAGGGGGGACAGACGCCTGGAAAAGCTTGCCCTTGAAGCCGGGGTCAACCGGATGGCTCTCGCGGGCGACGAAACCATGGAGTACGCCCTTGGTCTGGGCCTTGATGTGGTCACGCACGAGTCCTGCTGTTCGGCATTGTCCGTTGGTCTGCCCAAGGTCTGCCCTGCGGCAGAACATGGGACTCCTTGTGTCTTTTGAGCTGCAAAGAGGCCCGGCGAGGTGGATTCGATTCTGGGAGAAGGGTAAATGGGCAACGAACCAAGGGATACCGGGGACCGCCCGCGGCAGGAAGGACATTGTCACCTGGAAGACCCGCAGCGGGTTTGGAGCGACCGCGGGAGGGGCGGGGACAGACCCGCGCAAGGGGCTGAGAGTCCCGAGGTCCTCAATCTGAGCCTGGCCGCGGCCATGACGCTGGGCTTCGAAAAAGGGCTGTTTCACAGGGGCGCAAGGCTCTTTTGCGCCAATTTGCTTCTTACCTACGCGGACGGGTGCAGGGGGAGGTGCGCTTACTGCGGTCTTTCCAGCAACCGTGCGGCAGACCCGCGAGGCAGGACCTTTATCCGGGTCAGGTGGCCTGCGTACCGGTTCGAGGAAATCCTTGAGAGGCTTGCGGCCCGCAAGGACAGACTCCGTCGGGTCTGCATCTCCATGGTCACGCACGCCAGGGCTAGCCGGGACGCCCGGGAGATCTGCGAAAAGGTCCGCTCGCGCACGGGTCTGCCGGTCAGCGTCCTGGTGGGCCCGACCGCGCTTCGGCCCGGCGACCTCGGGGCGCTGCGGGATGCGGGCGCGGACAAGATCGGCGTGGCGATCGATCTTGCCACGGCCGCCCTGTTCGAGATGTATCGAGGCCGGGCCGTGGCCGGGCCGCACCGGTGGGAAACCTACTGGAAGTGCCTCGAAGAGGCTCTGTCGGTCTTCGGGCCGGGCAACGCTGGGGCCCACTTCATCGTGGGCATGGGCGAAACCGAAAAGGAGATGTGCCGATCCATCCAGGCGGTCCGGGACATGGGCGGCTCCACGCACCTCTTCTCCTTCTACCCTGAGGTGGGCTCGCTTCTACAGGACCGTTCTCCGCCGCCCCTGGCCGTCTACAGAAGGATTCAGCTTGCCCGCTACCTCATCGACAACCGAGTGGCCCGAGAGGAATCCTTCGCGTACGGTCTGAAAGGACAAATCTCGAACTTCGGGATTGCCCAAGAGCTTGTCGACCGCATCGTCTCCTCGGGCGAGCCCTTCCGCACGAGCGGCTGCACGGGCGCGGACGGCCAGGTCGCCTGCAACAGGCCTTACGGCAACTCGCGGCCCGGCGAAGAAATCCGCAACTATCCTTTCCCGCCGACCCCTGAAGACCTCGCAAGAATCCGAGTCCAGCTTAAGGCTTGGACGTCCGCCCATCGTGTGGCATATTAGGCCAACGTGCGGAGGCTTGAGGACATCGGTCTTGCGGATCGGGGCAAAAAGGGCCGGGCGAGGGGTCCCAGGACGATTGTCGAGGTGAGACTGAACCTTGCGGCCTGACCTCGGTTTTTGCGGCAAAGGCGGCCGGGTCCTCAAAGGCTTCTTTCAGATTTGACGGTCGGTTGTGGACTGGAGGCCCCCGTGGAGAAACGAGAGCGCCGGACAACCGTTCTCCGCGCCTGGCACGAGGCAGCCGGCGCCCACATGGGCGAGTTCGCAGGCTACGAGATGCCCCTCTGGTATCCGGCCGGAGCGGCCACCGAGCACATGGCCGTGCTCGAGCGGGCCGGCCTGTTTGACACGAGCCACATGGCCGTGCTCGAGGTCCGGGGGCCGGACTGTTTGGATCTTCTCCAGTTTTGTTTCACCAAGGATCTCTTGCGCTCCCAGCCGGCCGGAGGCGGGCCGCTCAACGTGGGCCGTAGCGCCTACGGAGCTTTCCTGGACGAACAAGGCAACTGCATCGACGACGCGATCGTGTTCCGGCAGGCCGAGGACCGGTTTCTCGTCGTGGTGAACGCCGGCATGGGCGAAAAGGTTTCGGCCCATCTCGAAACCTGCCGGGAGAGCCGAAAAGTCGAAATCGAGAATTTCTCGGGACGGGTCGGAAAAATCGATCTCCAGGGGCCCCAATCGGCCAGAATCCTGGCGTCCCTTCTCAACGACGCCCAGCGGGTGCTCTCGGGTCTTGCCTATTTCGCCTTTGCCGGAGATTTCCGCGATCCGGGCTCTGGGCCGGCCGGAGAGGTGCGCTTGCGAGACGGCACGCCCCTTCTGCTCTCCCGCACCGGTTACACCGGAGAGTTCGGGTTCGAGATTTTCGTGGCCTTCGACCGGACCGAGGCGGTGTGGAAGGCGCTCCTCGAAGCGGGCCGACCGTTCGGCGTTCTGCCCTGCGGCCTGGCTGCGAGAGACTCCCTTCGCACTGGAGCGGTCCTTCCTCTTTCTGGCCAGGACATCGGCCCCTGGCCGTTCATCCGCCATCCCTGGGAATTCGCTCTTCCGTTCGATGCCCGAAAGGCGGCATTCACCAAAGTCTTCGTGGGCGGCGAGGCTCTGCTGAAAGGGCGGGAAGGGGCCTGGTGGACCTATGCTTTTGTGGGCCGGGATGTACGGAAGGTGGCGGACCGGGGTCGTTCGGTCGTGCTCGACGCCCTGGCAGAGGAGATCGGCTCGGTCACGAGTTGCACGACCGACAGGGCCATCGGCTGGCACGACGGCCGGATCGTGAACGCCGCAAGGCCGGACCGCCCAGCGAATTTCATCACCGCAGGGCTCGCCTGCGGCTTCCTGCGCGCGCGAAAGCCTCTTAAGGCCGGAGAGGTCGTGCAACTGCGGGACCAGAGGCGTACAATAGAAGCCGTGATTGTCGAGGACATCCGGCCCGGCCGCACGGCCCGCAAGCCGATCCGCGACATGCTTTCGTGACCTCAGAACGAACGGGTCCGTCTCCATGCGCTACTTGCCCCACACGCCCGAAGACGTTGCCGCCATGCTGGAGGCCGTGGGCGCGCGCGATCTCGAGGATCTTTTTAGCGCGATCCCCGCGGACTGCAGGCGCTCGAGGCCCATGAATCTCCCGGAGCCGCTCACCGAGTGGGAACTGGCGGATCACCTGGGTCGTCTGGCGGCTGATATGGGGGCTCCTGGGACCCGGCTCAAATCCTACTTGGGCGCAGGCAGCTACGAGCACTTCATTCCGCAGGTTGTCACGAATCTCGCGGCCCGGTCCGAGTTCCTGACTTCCTACACCCCTTACCAGCCCGAGGTGAGCCAGGGGACTCTCCAGGCGATCTACGAGTTCCAGACGCTCGTCTGCCGCTTGCTGGGCATGGAGGTGGCCAACGCGTCGGTTTACGATGGCGCGAGCGCTTTGGCCGAGGCTGCGCTTATGGCCGTGCGGGTGACCCGGCGCAGGAAGATCGCCCTGAGCCGTCTGGTCCACCCTCTGTACCGCCGGGTGGTGCGGACCTATCTGGGCCCATCGGACGTCGAGTTGATCGAGCTTCCCTACCAGGAAAACGGCCGCACCGATCTTACGGCTCTGGAGGGGATCGAGGACCTGGCAGCGGTTGCCGTCCAGTCCCCGAACTTTTTCGGGTGCATCGAGGAACTCGAGGCCGCCTCTGCTCTGGCCCACGACCGGCAGGCGCTCCTCGTGGCTTGTTTCACCGAACCGATTGCCTTCGGCCTGTTGCGCAGCCCGGGCAGCCAGGGCGCGGACATCGCCTGCGGAGAGGGCCAGAGCCTTGGCATCCCCCAGTCCTTCGGCGGCCCGGGCCTCGGCCTTTTCGCGACGAGGATGCAATACGTCCGCGCCATGCCGGGCCGCCTGGTCGGGAGGGCCGAGGACAGCCAGGGCAGAAAGGGATTCGTCCTCACCCTGGCGACTCGGGAGCAGCACATCCGTCGCGAAAAGGCGACCTCCAATATCTGCACGAACCACAACTTGTGCGCCCTGGCGGCTTCTGTGTACCTGGCCGCGGTGGGCGGTCCCGGACTGCGGGAACTGGCTCGCCTCAACCGCGACAAAGCGGAGTACCTCAAGAGAGCCCTTGAGGCGCGGGGCTTCCGCGTCCCGTTTTCCGCGCCCACTTTCAACGAGTTCGTGGTGGAGGCGCCCGAAGGGTTCGAAGGGACTTACGAGCGCCTTGTCGCCAAGGGAATCGTGCCGGGCCTGAAGCTCGGCCCGTACTATCCCGAGCTTCCACGGAACCTCCTCCTTTGCGTGACCGAGACCAAGTCGAGGCAGGATCTGGACGAGCTCGCCGAGGAGATGGCGCCATGAGCGAGTTTCCCGGGGCCACGGGCCTGGTGCTGAACGAACCTCTGGTCTGGGAAAAATCCAGAGCGGGAAGGAGCGCCTTCTCGCCGCCCCGCAGGGACGTGGAGGAAACCCCCTTGGACGAACGGCTCCTGGGGATGCAGCCTGATCTGCCCGAACTCTACGAACTGGACGTGGTGCGCCATTACACGAGGCTGTCCCAGTGGAACTTCGGGGTGGACAGCGGCATGTACCCGCTGGGTTCTTGCACGATGAAGTACAACCCGAAGATCAACGAAAAGCTGGCCACCCTTCCGGGACTGGCCGCTGCCCATCCGCTCTTGCCGGACTCCCTGGCCCAGGGGGCTTTAAGGATTCTGTACGAACTTGAACGCTTCCTGGCCGAGATCACGGGCCTGGAGGCCGTGAGCCTGCAGCCCGCGGCCGGGGCGCATGGCGAGCTTACGGGCATGCTCCTCCTCGACGCCTGGCACAAGAGCCGAGGGTCGAAGCGGACCAAGATCCTCGTGCCGGACACGGCCCACGGCACCAACCCGGCCAGTGCGGCCCTTTGCGGCTACCGGCCTGTGCCCGTGGCTTCGAGCGCAAGGGGCGTTCTTTCGGTCGAGGCCGTGGCCGCAGCCATGGACGCCGAGACCGCAGGGGTCATGGTGACGAACCCGAACACGCTGGGCCTGTTCGAGGAGAACATCCGGTCGATCGCGGACATCGTCCACCAGAAGGGAGGCCTGGTCTATTGCGACGGCGCCAACTTGAACGCGGTCATGGGCATCGTGGACATGGCCGCGGCCGGCGTGGACGTGCTGCACGTGAACCTGCACAAGACTTTTTCCACGCCCCACGGGGGCGGAGGGCCTGGCGCGGGCCCGGTGTGCGTGAAAAAGCCCCTGGAGCCGTTCCTTCCGGTGCCCCGGGTGGTGCGCGAAAACGGCCGGTACCGCCTGAGCGACGCCTTTCCCCTGTCGGTGGGCAAGGTCCATGCGTTCTTGGGCAACTTCGGCGTGCTCGTGCGCGCTTACGCCTACATTCTGAGCATGGGCGCTCGCGGGCTCGAGAGGGCGAGCAGGCTCGCGGTGCTCAACGCGAACTACGTGAAAGAAAAGCTCAAGGCCGTCCTCCACCTGCCGCACGATCGGCCTTGCATGCACGAGTGCGTGTTTTCGGAAAGAACCCTCAAAGAGCGCGGCGTGACGACTCTGGATCTGGCCAAGCGCCTCATGGACTACGGGTTTCATCCGCCCACGGTGTATTTCCCTCTGGTGGTGCACGGCGCGATCATGATCGAGCCCACCGAGACCGAGTCCAAGGAGACGCTGGATCTTTTCGTCGAGGCGGTGAAGGCCATCGTCGAGGAGGCGGCCAAGGATCCTGAGCGCCTCAAAAAAGCCCCTGGCCGGACCCGGGTGGGCCGGCTGGACGAAGCGGCTGCAGCCCGGAACCCGCGGCTTGCGGGCTGAGGAAAGGTTCGGATCCCTCCGACTGCTCGGCCGCTTTGAAACAACGGGAATCAAGCGCCATGGAGATCAAGAACGGACAACACAGGCCGCCCCTGAAAAAGCCGCCCTGGCTCAAGGTGACCCTGCCTGCTGGAGGCGCCTACCGGCAGATCCGGCAGCTCATCGAAAAGGGCGGCCTGCACACGGTCTGCCAGGAAGCCTTGTGCCCGAACCAGGGAGAATGCTTCTCCCGGGGCACCGCGACGTTTCTCATCCTGGGCGACCGGTGTACCCGCAACTGCCGCTTCTGTGCGGTCGAGCATGCGCCGTCTTCGCCCGCGGACCCTGAGGAGCCCGTCCGGGTGGCCGAGGCCGTGGAGGCCATGGGCGTGGACTACGTGGTCGTGACCTCGGTCACCCGGGATGATCTTGCGGACGGAGGAGCGGCCCTTTTCGCCCAGACCGTCCGGGAGATCCGCAAGCGGAAGCCCTCGGCGCTCGTCGAGCTGTTGGTGCCGGACTTCCAAGGAAGCCTTGAGGCTCTGCGAACCGTCCTGGAAAGCCGGCCTGACGTGCTCAACCACAACCTGGAGACCGTGCCCAGGCTTTACGCAGCCGTGCGGCCCGGCGCCCGGTACGAACGCTCTCTCGAGCTGCTCAGCCGGGTGAAGGACCTGAAGCCGGAGATTGTGACCAAGTCGGGTCTCATGCTGGGCCTGGGAGAGACCGACGAAGAGGTCGTGGCGACCCTGCGCGACCTTCGCGAGGCGCGCTGCGACATTCTCACGCTCGGCCAGTACCTGCAGCCGTCCAAGGAACATCTTCCGGTCGAGCGGTTCGTGGAGCCCGGGGCGTTTGAGCGGTGGCAGGAACGGGCCCTCGCCATGGGCTTTGGCGGCGTGGCCTCGGGGCCGCTGGTCAGAAGCTCCTACAAGGCCAGAGAGCTTTTTGAAAACGTCCGGGCCCGAATCGGATCGGAGTGAGCCGTCCAGGCCCGCAGGGGGATCCCATGAGGCAGTACCTCATCCTGTTTTCGGCCGGCAAAGACAGACCCGGGATCGTGGACGACATCTCGACGGTTCTCTATGAGGCCGGCGCCAACATCGAGGACAGCCGCATGGCGGTCCTGGGCGGCTGCTTTTCGGTCATGACCCTGTTCTCGTGCACGGCCAAGCAGCTCGAGGCAGTCCGCTCGGGCCTGCAAAAGCTCAAGAAGCTCGGCCTGACCTGCTTTCTCCACGAAGCGCAGGATCCCAGGGCGGCGAAGAAAAGGCCCGGGATCCCGCTCCGGTTCGAGGTCACGGCCATGGACCACCCCGGGATCGTAAACCGGTTCGTGCGCCTTCTCCACGTCCGCGAAGTGAACATCGAGTCCCTGGTCACCCAGGTGAGCAGGGCCCCCCTGTCCGGGGCGCCTCTTTTCAATCTCTGCCTCGAGGCGACCGTGCCGCCTTCGGCGTCGATCGCCCTCGTCAAGGAAGAACTCGAAAACCTGGCCAGGGAAATGAACGTGGATCTCGTCTTTGCGGGATGACCCCGGACCGGGGAGGGCGAGGCCCTTTGACCCGCAGGCCGTGGGCGCTGTGGGATTTGGTGGGACAGGCTGTGCGATTCGTTGCCGTCTTGTGCGTGGGCCCTCTGCTTTTCGGCGTCTTTTTTCTGTGCGGCTGTTCAGCCGGATACCTTCTTCATCTCGGAGCGGGCCAGGCCAGGATCGTCCTCGAGAAAAAGCCCGTAGCCGAGGTTCTCGAAAAAGGAGCCCTGCCGGCCGAGCGGCGCGAAAAGCTTCTTCTCGTCCTGGAGGCGAAGCAGTTCGGCGAGACCGAACTCGGCCTGGCCCGATCCCGGAACTACACCTTCTACTATGAGGTGCCCGGCGCGGCGGTCGCATACAACCTCACGGCCTGCCCGGCCCTTTCCCTGGATCCGCACACCTGGTGCTTTCCCATCGCGGGCTGCCTGCCCTACAAAGGATTCTTCGACCGGGACCGCGGCCTGGCCGAGACCAGGAAGATGGCCGAGGCGGGCTACGACACGCTCCTCAGGCCCGTGGCAGCCTACAGCACCCTGGGGTGGTTTTCCGATCCGGTCTTTTCGACCATGCTCGACTACGAGGAGACCGACCTGGTGGAGACGATCCTTCACGAAATGGTGCACCGCACCGTGTTCCTCAAGCACCAGGGGGCCTTTAACGAGGCTTTCGCCACCTTCGTGGGCGAGCGAGGAACAGAAGCGTTTTTCAGACTCAGGCGGCCCGGCGCGACCCGTTTGGGCGAGCGCTTGGAGGCCGCGCGCCGCGACCGGGAGCGGCTGCACGGTATTCTTTCGGCCCTGGCCGAACGGCTTCGGTCTGTTTATGCCGCCCCGGGGGACGAGAGAGGCAAGCTCGCCGAAAAAGAACGCCTCTTTGCAGAGGCGCGCAAGTCCTTGGAGGACGCTCTGCCCCTTTTCCAGGACAAGCGCTACGGCCGCCTTCTGGCCCAGCCCTGGAACAACGCCTTCCTGGCCTCATATCTTACGTACCATCAGGACCTGGATCTGTTCGACGCGCTTCTTCGCGCGATGGGCGGGGATCTCAGGGCCCTCGTGGACTGCGCCCGCGGCCTGCGGTCGGCCAAAGACCCTTTCGAGCAAGTGCGGCGATGGGTCGAGGCCGGCCCGGACTCTGCCTGTCGCAGCGCGGATTCGGATTGACTTCTCGAGTTGCAGAAAATATTGTCTACAGGAACCCGCCGGCCGAAGGGGCTGGCGGGCACGGGGTCGAGGAGCCAGCCAAGGAGTTCAGAACATGTCGAGGGCCATGGAGCACGTCCGGTATCTCGTGGACACGATCGGCTACCGCCCGCCCACTTCCGAGGGCGAGCGGTGGGCTTCGAAGTACATCCAGGGGGTCCTCGCCAAGCTCGGCCTGGAGCACCAGGTCGAGCCCTTCACCTCCCACAGGACCTTTTCCTATCCGTACATGATTCTTTTCGCTGCGAGCGTCCTGGGCTCCCTTTTGGCCGGAGGAGGGCACGGGTTCCTGGGGTTCGTGCTGGCCGGTCTGGCCGCAGTGGGTTTCTATCTGGAGAACACGTGCCGCGGTGTGGTCTCGAGGTTCCTTCCCCACGAGCCTTCCCAGAACGTGGTGGCCCGGATACCGGCCAGGGGCGAACCCAGGCGCAGGGTCGTGGTGTGCGCCCATTACGACACCTCACGGACCGGCTTGAGTTTCCATCCGCGCTTCGTGAAAGGATTCCGCAGGTCTTCTGTGTTCACGATCCTTTCGATTCTCGGCATGCCTTTTTTCATTCTGCTCGGCGGGTTATTCTGGTCCGGGCTTTTCGGCCTGTTGCGGGTGCTTGCCACCCTGTGGCTGGTCGTGGGCTTTTTTCTGCTCCTGCACCGGGAGGTGTACGGCAAGAACGTGTACGGGGCCAATGACAATGCGTCGGGCACTGGCGTTCTCTTGGCCGTGGCCGAGGATCTTGCCCGCAATCCTCTGGAATCCACCGAGGTCTGGATCGCGGCCACGGGCTGCGAGGAAGCCGGCATGGTGGGCATGATCAACTTCCTGGACCGGCACGAGGTCGAACTCAGGGAAGCCTTGATCGTGAACCTGGACAACCTCGGCGCGGGCAAGCTCAAGTACGTGACCGGAGAGGGCATGATCCGGGCCTGGCCGTCGGACCCGGAACTCCTCATGCTCTCGGCCGAGGTCTGCCGGGAGAACCCGGACCTCGTTCTCGGGCCCCACGAATACAGGACCCTGCCGACCGACGCCTACGCGGCGCTGGTCAAAGGGTTCCGGGCCATGTCGGTCATGGCCTTCGACGACGAGGGCGTGATTCCGAACTGGCACTGGGAGACGGACCTCATCGAAAATCTCGAGGAGAAGAACCTCGTGGACGCGCAGAGGTTCGTGGGGCTTCTGCTCAAGAAGATCGATTCTGAAAAGTAAGCAAAAGGCCAGCCTCACCTGAAACCCGAAAAACAGGAGGGCAAGGATGGCGATCAAGATCGGAATCAACGGCTTCGGAAGGATCGGAAGGTGCGTTTTGCGAGCGGGCTGGAACAATCCGGACCTGGAGTTCGTGGCGATCAACGACATCACGGACGCCAAGACCCTGGCGCACCTGCTCAAGTACGATTCGGTCCACGGCACGTTCGCGCCCGAGGTCAAGGCCAAGGACGCGGCCCTGGTGGTGGGCGGCAAGGAAATCAAGATCACGTCGGTCAAGAATCCGGCCGAGCTGCCCTGGCGCGACCTGGGAGTGGACATCGCCCTGGAATGCACGGGCCTGTTCACGGAAAAGGAGAAGGCCGAGGCACACCGGAAAGCAGGAGCCAAGAAGGTCATCATTTCCGCGCCGGCCAAGGGCGAGGACATCACCATCGTTGTGGGCGTGAACCACGAAAAGTACGACCCGAAGAGCCACCACGTGATCTCGAACGCCTCCTGCACCACGAACTGCCTGGCTCCGGTGGCCAAGGTCATCAACGACACGTTCGGGATCGAAAAGGGGCTCATGACCACCATCCATTCCTACACGAACGACCAGAGGATCCTGGACCTTCCCCACAAGGACCTGCGGAGGGCCAGAGCGGCGGCGCTCTCCATGATTCCCACCACGACCGGAGCTGCCCGGGCCGTGGGGCTTGTCCTGCCCGAACTCAAGGGCAAACTGGACGGCATGGCGATCCGCGTGCCCACGCCGAACGTTTCAGTCGTTGACCTCGTGGCGGTCTTGAAGACCCAGACCAAGGCGGCCGACGTGAACGCCGCGCTCAAGGAGGCCGCCGCGGGCAAGCTCAAGGGGATCCTGGTTGTGTGCGAGGACCCGCTCGTCTCCTCGGACTTTAACGGCACCACGTGCTCTTCCATCGTGGACGCTGCCCTCACCACGGTCATGGACGGGAACCTGCTCAAGGTCCTTTCCTGGTACGACAACGAGATGGGGTTCTCACACCGAATGGTGGACCTTTGCCTCCTGGTTGGGAAGGACCTCTAGCCAAGAGAGGAGGGACCGGCCGTGGCCATTCGATCCGTAGACGAGCTGGACCTCAAGGACAAGCGGGTTTTCGTCCGGGTGGATTTCAACGTTCCCCTGGACAAGGAGGGCCGGATCACGGACGACACGAGGATCCGGGCCTCCCTGGACACGATCCGGTACGTGCGCGACAAGGGCGGCCGGGTGATCGTGGCCTCCCACCTGGGAAGGCCCAAGGGCAAGCGGGTTCCGGAGATGAGTGTGGCGCCCGCTGCGGCCCGTCTGTCCGAGCTTTTGGGCGCTCCGGTCAAGACCGCCCCGGACTGCGTGGGGCCTGAGGTGGAAAAAGCCGTCGAGGCCCTGAAGCCCGGCGAGGTGCTGCTGCTGGAGAACCTGCGCTTCCACAAGGAGGAAGAGGCGAACGACCCGGATTTTGCTAGGGCGCTGGCAGCCCTGGCCGATGTGTATGTCAACGACGCCTTTGGCGCGGCCCATCGGGCCCACGCTTCCACCGAGGGCATGGTCCGCCATGTGCGGGAAGTGGCGGCAGGATTCCTGATGCGCAAGGAGATCCGGTACCTGGAGGAGGCTCTTCGGGATCCTCAGCGGCCCTTCCTCACGATCCTGGGCGGGGCCAAGGTTTCGGACAAGATCGGCGTGGTCCGAAACCTTCTGCCCAAGGTGGACGCCCTGGTCATTGGAGGCGGCATGGCCAACACGTTCCTCTGGACCCGGGGCCATGCCGTGGGAGCTTCGAAGGTGGAGGCGGACAAGAAGGAAGAGGCTTCCAAGGTGCTTACCGAAGCCTCGAGCGCGGGCCGCAACATCCTGCTCCCCGAGGACGTGGTCATTGCCGAGAAGATCGAAGCAGGCACGGAGACGCGGGTCGTGCCTGCGGACCGGATCCCGGAAGGCTGGCTCGCCCTGGACATCGGCCCCAAATCGAGGGAGCGGTTCTGCGCCGAAATTCGCAAGGCCAGAACCATTGTCTGGAACGGGCCCGTGGGCGTGTTCGAGGTGGAGCCCTTTGCCGAAGGCACGAGGGCCGTGGCCCGGGCCGTGGCAGAATCCGGTGCGGTGACGATCGTGGGAGGGGGAGACACGGTCGCGGCCCTGGAGAAGGAAGGCCTCAAGGATAAGATCACCCATGTGTCAACGGGCGGCGGCGCGTCCCTGGAGTATCTGGAGGGAAGGGTGCTCCCGGGCGTGGCGGCCCTGGACCGGTAGGGCGGCTCGAAAAAGGCGCGCCCTTTATGCAAGGCAAGGGAGGCGCGGGATGAACCGCAGGCCGATCATGGCCGGAAACTGGAAGATGAACCTGCTCGTGGCAGACGCCGAAGCTCTGGTCAAGGGCATTCTGGACGGCCTCAAAAACCCCGTGGACGTGGATGTCGTCGTGGCTCCGGCTTACACGGCCCTCTATCCTGTGGCAAGGCTCCTCAAGGGCACGGTCGTGGCCCTGGCCGCCCAGGACCTTTTCTGGGAGGATTTCGGTGCCTACACGGGCGAAGTCAATGCCAAGATGCTCCGGGACGTGGGCTGCACCTACGTGATCGTCGGCCACTCGGAGCGGCGCCAGTACTTCGGAGAGACGGACCAGAGCGCGAACCGAAAGGTGCGGGCCGCCCTGGCCGGAGGACTCGTGCCGATCCTTTGCGTGGGCGAGACCCTTGAGGAGAGAAAGCAGGGCAAGACCCTGGCGGTTGTCGAGCGGCAGCTTGCGGGCGGGCTCGAGGGCGTCGGGCCGGACGAGGCGAAGAAGCTGGTGATCGCCTACGAGCCGGTCTGGGCCATCGGCACGGGCGAGACCGCCACACCGGAGCAGGCCCAGGAGGTGCACGCTTTCATCCGGTCCTTTGTCCGGGCGAAGTTCGGGGACGCCGTGGCGGATGGATTGCGCATCCAGTACGGCGGGAGCGTGAAACCTGAAAACATCAAGTCCCTCATGGATCAGCCGGACATCGACGGCGCGCTGGTGGGCGGCGCGAGCCTCAAAGCGGCCAGTTTTCTCGGCATCGTCCGGTACAGGGCCTGAAAGACCGAGAGCCTCGGACAGGAAAAAAAGGCGCCTCTGGCCAAGGCCGGCAGCACCGGCAAGCCGGCAGCTTTGGGGAATGCCGGCGCGTCAGCCGCCGGTTGCCCGTCCACGGCGCGGATTCTTGATCCTGCCCCCGGATCGTGCTACATTGAGAATGCGGTGCACGACTCCTGCGGAAGGTGAAACTACATGTACATTCTTTTGGTCATCATTCACGTTCTTGCCTGCCTGGGGCTCATTCTGATCGTGCTTCTCCAGAGGGGGAAGGGGGCGGACCTGGGAGCCGCTTTCGGCGGATCTTCCCAGACCGTTTTCGGCAGCCAGGGCGCCGGAGGGTTCCTGGCAAGGCTCACGACGATCTCGGCCGTTGTCTTCATGGTCACGTGCCTGACTCTGGCGTATCTGTCCTTCCACCGGGCCCAGGCCACGATCATGGAAAAGACCGAGCAGGCCTCCCGGGCGGTCCCGGTGGACGAGGGGACTGCTGTGGCCGAGACAGAGGCGGCCACCGGCAGCGCCGCAGAGGAAGGCGCCGGAGCCGCCACCCAGGCCGAGCCTTCCAGCCAGCCGGAAGGAGAGGGAGCCGCCGGGGCGGCGGGAGAAGCACCAGGCCCGGCCGGCGCGGGAAACTGACGGATGCGAACTGTGCCGAAGTGGTGGAATTGGTAGACACGCCATCTTGAGGGGGTGGTGCCCACTGGGTGTAGGGGTTCGAATCCCCTCTTCGGCACCAGGATCAGAAAAGGGGCCCGCAACCTGAAAAGGTTGCGGGCCCTTTGCTTTTGGAGGGCCACGGTCCCTCGTGGCCGCCAGCCGATCCGCCATCCCCTGGAGTTCGGGACGAGGGGTCAGTCCTTCATTTTACGGATTGGGCGCCGCAGGCCCCCCACCCTGGAGGGCCACGGTCCCTCGTACCGTTGGGACGAGGGGTCAGTCCTTCATTTTACGGATTGGGCGCCCCAGGCCCCCCCCCTGGAGGGCCACGGTCCCTCGTGGCCGCCTCTTCTGACCTGCCCGGCCCACAACACGGACGCGACGGAGCGCGTCCCTCCACAATGGAGGGCCATGCTCTGTCATGGCCGCAAAGCATGTGCCCTCAGGACGGATCCCTGGAGGGCCACGGTCCCTTGTGGCCGCCTCTTCTGACCTGCCCGCCCCACAACACGGACGCGACGGAGCGCGTCCCTCCAAGGAGGCGCCCGGGGGTCAGACGCGGGACCTGCGGGTCCAACCTCTTAACGGGAAATACCGGTAGATCTCTTTCCTGTGCAGGAGCCGTACGAAGGTGACGGTTTCGATTTCGATGATCACGCCCAAGCGGTAATCGCCCAGCCGGATGCGATAATATGGGCCGTCGGTCTTGAGCTTCTTGATGTTGCTGATCGAGGCAGGGGCCTCAGCAGCTTCGACTTCTAGGATGACTTCACGGACTTGGGAAAGGAGATTTCTTTGTTTGGCGCATTTTTTCAGATCTTGAGCAAAGCTTCTCGTGAAGGCCGTTTTCATTGCTTGCCTTGCAGGATGTCGAAGATTTCTTGGCGAGTTGCATGGCCTGAGCCCTCACCGTCCTGAATGGCGCGGATTGTGGCCAAGTCCTCCATGGCTTCGATGAGCAAGTCATGGACCAAGTCTCTTTTCTCCTCCAAGGCCTCAATAAGGGCCTGCTTGAAGAGTTCTTTGAGCTTGGCGTCTTCGATCGGGACTTGCATTTTTCCTCCTCCGGGCGCCGCGCAACGGCTTCCTTGCGGCGTTGAATGTCTTCATCAAAACAAATACCTTGAAAAGGTTGCGGCGGTCAAATTGCCGGAGGGGCAGTTGCGAGAGTGCCAGAGGAGAGTTCCGGAGGTGCCAGAGGGGACAGTCCTTGGTTTTACGGATCGCACAAAATCGCAGGCGAGCGTGTCCGGGGCGGGCTCAGACTGGCGTCTCCGTGGCCCGCGCAAGAATTTCTTCAGCCTCCTTCGGGACGCGCACGGGCACGAAGAGGTGTTCAGGGAAGAGGTAGTCCTCTCCGGATTCGTCAATGACGCGAAGGAGGCCGCGTTTTCGCGACGCCGGATCGGGTACCACCTTGTAGAGTTTACGAATGACCAAGGAGGCCCGGCAGCCCTCGTTGTTGACGCAGATCACGTATTCGGATTTTTCCGGAGGTGTTCTCATCGATCGTCCCAAAGAATGCGTTTCAGTTTGAAATCTTTCCGGCCAATGCCATGCGCCTCGTACCAGTGGAGTTCGGCACGACACACCGTGCCGTCGGGCAAACGAACCATGGCAATGCCCTTGCGTTTGCGCCAACGTCCTGGGCCGTACACTTTTTGAAGCCGGTGCAGTTCTCGAATTGCTCGGCCTACCGCGATCGTCTCTACTCGAGAGATCTCGCCCAGGATCTCGACGCTCACAGAGTTTCCTTTATTCTCGCCCGATCGGGGGAGGCCGGTCAAACCGCGGACGGGATTGAAACCACGCAGAAGCGCACGAGCGGCACAGCCCGCGGCCGCCAGCCGTCCCGGTCACGACTACCACAGGGGACGAGGAAGGGTCAACGTTTCGAGCGAGAACTGGAGGGCGACGCTCTCTCGTGGCGGGGAGCAGAATGGGCTTCAGGTGCCAGGGCCGTCCCCCGCCTCCAGGACCATAAGACGGACGCGACGGAGCGCGTCCCTCCACAATGGAGGGCCATGCTCTGTTGTGGCCGCGTTGGTTCGCCGTCGTGCCTGTGCCGGTCCTATCCGTAAAATGAAGGACTGACCCCTGGGCGGCGCCTGGGCGGCGAGGAAAAAAATCCTCAAGGCATCCATGGGCTTGTGTCGATAAGAAGAACAGAGAGCCGACGCTCTTCTAAATCGGGGTTCCGCCGGCCTAGCCAAGGCTCCGACCCTCCACACAAGGAGGTTGCGCGCAATGCAGAACACGGTTGTCGTCCGGTACCCGGACGGAAGGCTCATCAAAGGCACCACGCACGATTTCCTGCCCAACAAGAACACCTTCCACGTGACCGAAAAGGACACGGGGCAGAGAATACCGGTCGATCTTTCAGGGCTCAAGGCCGTCTTTTTCGTCAAGACCTACGACGGGTCCAAGGAATACATAGAGAAGATCGACGGCCAGCGCATCGGGATGGGCAGAAAGATACAGGTCAAGTTCAAGGACGGCGAGACCCTTGTCGGATACACCCAGGGTTACACTCCCAACAGGCCTTCCTTTTTTGTCTTTCCCGCCGATCCCAACAGCAACAACGAACGGATCCTGGTCATCACGGCCGCCACCGAGTCAGTGCAGTTCCTGTAGCCCCGCCCCGCCCAGGGGGGTCAGTCCTTCATTTTACGGATTCGGCGCCCCAGGCCCCCAACCCTGGAGGGCCACGGTCCCTCGTGGCCGCCTCTTCTGACCTGGCCGCCCCACAACACGGACGCGACGGAGCGCGTCCCTCCAAGGTGAGATGCCCGAAACACGGACGCGACGGAGCGCGTCCCTCCGCCGACCCCTGACCTCCTCAGAAGGGGCATGCGAGGACGAAGTTGCATTTCACCAGTTCGATCACCGTGCCGTCCGGGTCCTCGAAACAGGTGTAGGTGACGATGTTCAAGGGAGGTGCGGGCGTGATCGGCTCAGCGTAGAATTCAACTCCGAGCTCCTTGAGTCTCTGAACATCGGCTTCGAAATTGGTGGTCTGGATCGCGATGCGGGCAATGCCAAGATGATTCAGATGGGCATAGGGAGGGCTCGGGTCATAAGGGTCTTCCCATTTAGTCAGGGTAAACCCGCTCCCCTTGTCCAGATTCATCCTCGCCTCACGAACATGGAAGGAAGAGCCCAGGCCCATGGCTGCGGCCAGCTGCGGCGAGCCGGTGTACTCGATTTCCTCCTGAGTGGTGAAACCGAACATCTCGTAGAAAGCGCGCGAGAGCGCAAAGTCGCTGCAATTGACCGTTGTCTGCAGAGAGCCGGTGATGTGCGTGCCGCCGCTGTTGGGAGGGCCGGGGACAGAGCCTCCCAATTCCACGAGTTCGATCAGCGTGCCGTCGGGATCCCTGAAATAGACGACCCGTGAGTTGGCCACGGGTCTGTCGATCGTCACCGGATCGGAAAGAAATGCGACTCCCGCTGCGGTCAGGGTCACAACGTCTGCGTCAAGGTCGGTTGTGACGAGCGACAGGCGCGAAAGACCGAGATGGTTTGCCAGCGCATAGGGCGCCTCGGGATCATAGGGATCGATCCACTGGATCAGATCAATGACATACCCGTCGCTGAGCCCCATGGGCGCAGCATGGAGCCGATAGGGAGGCATGTTTAAGCCTGCGGCCTCCTCAGGTGATACGACATGTACGTCCGTTTCGATTCGGGGCACGAAGCCGAGGAGCTGGTAAAAGCTCTTGGACCTGGCGAAGTCACTGCAGTTTACATTGGCGTGCATGATCTTGCGTTGCGGCTCTTGAGGCACGCAACCTGAGACAAGCGAAAAGAGCAAGAAGAACAGGGCCGGAAAGGAAAGAAACCTCTCGATCTTCATCGCATCCCCCTTGTGCGTCGGTTTCGCGATTCCGCTTGTGCAGTGACGAGGAGAAACGTCCCCAGTGGGTCCGGAAAGAAAAGGGAAATTGATGTGGCTCTGCTAAACCGTACCAGTGAACGAATGATGTGTCAACAAGAAAAACGGCAAGTGGGTGTGAAGGAAGGTGTGAAGGTGAAGTGAAGTTGAAGGAAGTTGAAGGGGTCAGTCCTTCATTTTACGGATTGGTAGCCCCAGGCCCCCACCCTGGAGGGCCACGGTCCCTCGTGGCCGTTAAAACAAGACGGACGCGACGGAGCGCGTCCCTCCAAAAATGGAGGGCCATGCTCCGTCATGGCCGCCTTGGTTCGCCGTCGTGCCTCCGCAGGTCCTATCCGTAAAATGAAGGACTGACCCCTGGGACTCCCCGACGGAGCGCGTCCCTCCACGTTGGAATGCCCGAGGGCGGACGCCACGCAGCGCGTCCCGCCAAGCGCCTGGGCCCAGCCCTTCGTGTTTGGGGCTGGCGGATGGGTCGGGCAGAAGGGACAGCAAGTCGATCGGCAATGGTCTAATCGGTGTCCATGTACTGGAGCGCCCTGGCGGCCCTCTCGAGGGTCGGGTCGAGACGAAGTGCCTCCTCGAGGGCGCGGCGGGACGCGTCCGGTCTGCCGAGCTCGAAGTACGCGAGACCTAGGCCGTAGTGGATGCGGCCGTCCCAGGGCGCGCGCGTCAGGCCCCTTCGAAAGGCCGCAAGGGCCTTTGCGGGCTCGCCTCTTTTGATGTGGACGACTCCGAGATTGTATTGGGGAGCCGACCGGAGAGGCTCGATCCGGGCGGCTCTGCGGTAGAGGGCCAGGGCCGTGGCGTACGAGCGAGCTTGCGTGTGCTTGCCCGCCCGCACGAGGAGCAGATTGTATTCGGCCTCCCGGAGCAGACGTTTGGCCTCACCGTGGGCCGGGACGGTCCGCAGGGCCTTCTGGTAGCAGGCCCGCTCCTTTCCGTAGTCTCCCTGAAAACAGTGGATTCTGCCCTCAAGGATATGCCTGCGGGCCGCGACGTGGGCGGCCATGCGATTGCGCGATTCGCGGGTATTCGGAAGATTCGGGATGACAGCCCCCAAGCTCTCCTGGATAGTCAGCAGTTCGGCAACGTTTGCGGGCTTGGTGTCCAGGGCGAGGCGGGCTCTCGTGGTCCTGAGAGAGAGACCGCGACGGTCCGTTACGGGTCTGGCGCGGGCCGTGTAGCGGGCGAGGGCGCCAGGTCCGGCCAGACAGCAGCTCAACAGGGCGTAGGGGTCGTGAAGATGGAAGGCCGCAAGATCCTCGTGAACGGGCGGCAGGGAAAGACGCCTCAAGAGAAGCGTGAAATCGACCGCTAAAGGGTCCGCGGGCCCGAGCAGAACGACGAAGCGGTCCGCGAACCAGAGGCTTCCCTGAGGGAAGGCGTCAAGAAAGGTGCGAAGGATCCGCCTGAACTCGTCCGCGCGAAGTCCGTGCAGGGGAAGCCACTGGGAGAAGACGCCCCCGGGTTCGAGTCTCGTCCTGACCACGCCGTAGAACTCGCGCGTGTAGAGCATGGAGCTGTCGGCCGAGCGGGGGTGCGTGGAGTCGCACGCCACGACGTCGTAGCGGCCCCGGCAGTGCTCGAGGGAATGCCTGCTCTCGTCGCGGATGAGGCGCAGTCTGGGGTCGGCGAGAATGTTGCGGTTTTCCTCGGAAAAGCAGGCTGCAGCTTCGATCACTTCGGCGCAGACTTCGACTGCGTCGATCCGCTCGAGCGGGTGGAGGGCCATGGCGGACGTGGTGATGCCGGCGCCGAAGCAGAGAACCAGGCCGCGGCGCGGCCGCGGATGAAACAGGCAGGGCAGATGGCCGAGAAGATGAAAGGCCATGAGGGAGCCCGGGTCAGTGGGCACCTCGGGCACGTCGTTTATCCGCAATTGCTTGAGGCCGGCCTCGGCTCCGATAACCGTCACGGTTCCCAAGCGGCCGGTTTTCTGAAAGAGCACTTTGCCGGGCATCATGGCTGGGGCGGCCGGTTCCGAAATTGATCTTGTTGCGGTTGTTGCGGGCCGATGGGATGGTTCGCTGATTTTTTCCTGCCTTGCGGCACTGGCCTGAACTCGGGAGCCGAGCCGTGTTTCCGGCGCTCCTGGAACAGGGATTTCACCGATACCTTCTCTTTTGTGGGTCCGGCTCCTTGACCTGATCCTGCCGCTCCGACAAGTCTACTCTCTCGCCCAGATGCCGCAACAGGAGAAGGCCGAGGGCCCCCAGGCCGAGCAGGCCCGTGACCGCCCAGGCTGCGCTTGCCGGGGAAGCCGGAAACAGGCGAAGGGCCACTGCGCCGAGAAAGGGCCCCACGAAAAGCCCGCTGCCCAGCGCTGCCTCGTGAAAGCCGCCGTGTTCCCCTTTGGTCTCGCCCACGTCCATCGAGTAGAAGAGGGACGAGTAATACGAGAGGCCGATGGATGCGCCGAAAACGACCTGGGCTCCGATGAGAGCGGCCAGCCGGACCGCGTAAGGGAGGTGCGAGGCGAGCGGCACGAGCTGGATGAGCCAGTAGCAGACGATCATGGCAACGAAAGAGCCCAGGAGCCACCGGAACCGGTAGTGCCATCCGGTCCATCGCCACAGAACGAAAAAAGCGGCCGAGCGGGTGAAGAACCACACAGAGCCCACGGCTCCTGCAAGGGCGGGCGAAAGATCGAGTTCGGCCGCGATCCGGGGAATGACCGGGATCAGGCTGTTGATGGCCACGTAGGAAAGGGGGTTGGCGAGCCAGGCCATCTTCATGAAGGTCCTCGGCGCGACAGGGGATCTTGGCGTCGGCGGCCGCAGGGCCGGGCCGCCCGGGCCGGACGCGGCCGCAAGGGGGTCCGTGGCTGCGGCAGCGGGCGTGGCGCTGCTCCGGTCGGCCCCAAGCGCGGCTTTTGCGGCCCTTGCCAGGAGGCCGGCCAGGATGAACTGAAGGAGGTTCACAGAGGCTGGGATCACGAAAAATCCCCGGGGCCCGGCTCGTTCCAGAAGGGCGCCGCCCGCGAGCACCGCAAAGGCGCTGGTTACGGACCAGACGAGGTTGTAAATGCCCACCATGTCCTGGAGGCGCTCCGAGGTGGCCTTTTCACTCAGAATGGCCTCCATGGCGGGCCAGGTGAGAGAGGCGCCGAGCGTGTAGGCCGCCATCACGCAGTAGTGGCCCGCAACCGTTCGAACGAGAAGGCCGGCGCTGAGAGACACGGCCATCACGGCAAAGCCGGTGCGCAGGGCTCGAAAGTAGCCGTGCCGCTGGCCGAACTTGCCGCCCAGCCACGACCCGGCCATGTAGATGAACCCGTTGGTTGCCGCGAGGGTGAGGTTCTCCAGATTGTCGAAGCCAAAGGTCTGGCGCATGATGAAAAACAGATAATTGAGGTACATCGCCATGGCAAAGGCGTTCAAGCCTTCCAGAGCGAAGATGCCGATTCTCACGTTGCGCGGATACATGGGCTAGGGAGTCTCACGCAGAACCTTGGGGGAAGACGGGGAGGCCCAGCTCCCGGGCGTTCACGATGCTGGGCACGGCCCGCGGCGGCTCCGGGTCGAGGAACCTCTCGTAATCGCCGCCCGGCCAAAGAGGGTATCCTCTGAGAACGCCCGCAACGTTGGCCGCGGCCAGGACCGCCATGGCCTCCCGGGTCCAGGTGCTGGCCGAGCCAAGGTGCGGGGCTAGGACCACGTTGTCAAGCGCTGCGAGGCCCGGCTTCATCTCGGGCTCGTCTTCGTAGACGTCCAAAGCGGCCCGGAAGGAGGGATGGCGACGGCAGTGCTCCACCAGGGCCTGCTCGTCGATGAGAGGGCCTCGGCTGGTGTTGACGAGGATCGCGTTTTCCTTCATCAGGGCCAGCCGGCGGCCGTCGATCATGTGACGGGTCGAGGAATCGAGCACGGTGTGGAGGCTCACCACGTCGGAGCGGGTTAGAAGCTCCTCGATGCTGGCGGCGCGGCGGCACGTCACGGGCTTCTCCCCGCGGGACGCAAGAAACCTGCCGTAGGCCTCCACGAATTCCTCCAGCCCGGGATTGGGCGAAAGATCGAAGTAGAGAAGGTGCATCTTGTGGCCCTCGACCATCATGCGGGCGTAGGAAGAGCCGATGCGGCCCGCTCCGACGATGCCCAGAGTGAGGCCCTGGAGCCTCTGGCCGAGAAGCAGGGTGGGCAGCCAGCCCCGGTAGCGCCCCTCGCGCATGAACCGGTCCGCCTCCGGAATCCTTCTGGCCGCTGCGAAGGTGAGGGCCACGGCCATCTCAGCCGTGGTTTCGGTAAGGACCCCGGGCGTGTTGCCGACCGCAATGCAGTGGCGCGTGGCTGCCGCCAGATCCACGTTATCGTATCCGACGGCGTAGTTGCTGTACGCCTTGCCTCCCGCTGCCTTCAGGGCCGAAAAAAGTTCCTCGCCCCATTTTTCGGTCAGCTGGCCGATGCAGCCGTCGCAACGGTCGCCGATGGCGGTCCGGATCTCGGCGGGTGCGAGGATCTCGGCTGACGAGCAGATCTCGATCCGGCAGTCGGTGGCGGCGAGGATGTCGATCCATCTCGTGCCGGGCAATTCCTTGGTGACAACGACGCGGCGGCTGCCCTTCGGGTTGAGAATTTTCCAGCGCTGGGCGTCCAAGGTCGATTCTCCAAAATCAGGATCGGCAGGGTTCGAGGAGAGGCCGAGAAAGACACGGAGACTCAAGAATAGAGAGAGCTTGCGGTTCGGTCAAGGAGACGGGCCGGGGAGACGGGCGGAGACGGGGGGCGTGAAGAGACCGGAAGCCGGACGCGACGGAGCGCGTCCCTCCAAGAAGGCTCCAAATTAAGGATGCCGCGGGGCATGGAAGCCCGTTTTTGGATCTGCCACGCCCCGCATCCTCCCCCTGCGGCCATGACGGAGCATGGCCCTCCATCTGGATCGGCCATGACGGAGCATGGCCCTCCATGGGAACAAACGGCCACGAGGGACCGTGGCCCTCCATTTTGGAGGGACGCGCTCCGTCGCGTCCACGCCTTCTTCTACCGCGCGCTCAGACGGACGGGGGTGAGTTCGTCAGTAAAGTCAGATGAGAGGGAAGGGGAACGCGGGGCCGTCAAGGGAAAGGCTCGCCGTGACCGGGCCGGAGTTGCTTTCGAGACGCTCCGCCTCTTCGAGCAGTCGTCTCGCCTCGGTCTCCTGATGGAGGTCCATGAGACAGGCGGCCAGACTACGGTAGATGATCGGAGAGTCGGGTTTTAGGCGCAGAGCCTGGGCGAAATGGACCGAAGCGCGGCCCGGCCTGTTCTGCTGCTGGTAGGCGAGACCGAGACAGTAGGAAAGACGGTAGTCTTCCAGACCCTGTCCGGCCAGGGGTTCGAGAAGCTCTGCGGCTGCCGCGGGTTCGCCGCGGCCGAGCAGGCACAGGGCCGTGCCGATGGTGCACGGAACTTCGGGGGCGTTACGCTCGCCGGCTCGGCGGTACTGTTCGATCGCTTCCTCGTGGCGACCCAACCGCAGATAGGCTTCGGCCAAATACAGGGAGACGAACGGGGAGGACGGGCGTCTGTCCTGGAGCTTGGACAGAAGAGGCACGGCCTTGTCATAGTCTCCCAGGCGGTCGAAGGTGGACCATAGGAGCCTGAGCGTCTCGGTCTCGATCGGCTGCTCCGACTCGAGGCGCCTAAATAGCAGGTCCCGCGCTTGGGCGGTCTCGTTCCGATCGAGGCACTCTCGGGCGAGTTTTCGGGCTTCTTCGATGTTTCCGCTCTCGGTCCGGTCGAACGTGACCAGGGACAAGCAGCACGCCAGCACGCCCCCTGCGAGCGCGACGGTTGCGTATCGAGCCGACCGGAACCTGGGCCGCAAGACTGCGCGGCCTCCGGAGAGCCCACCCCAGGCTTGGCGCAAAGCTTCTCGCGCCCGCAAGAGAGCGGCCTGTCCTCGTTTCAGCGCGGCCTGACGCCAGACGGCCAGCCAGCGCACACCGTCGGAAACGTTGAGGCCCTGCTTCTGAAAGCCGGCCTCGGAGGCGATCCCCAGCCTCTGAAGGATCCACTGCTTGCGCCTGGCTTCGAGGGATCGGCCCGCGTCCTCCAGCGCCCGGATTTGCTGCCGGTAGCGGGTCTCCACAGAGGACCGGAAGTCGGGGTCGCAGGCGGCGCGGGAGCGGATTTTTTCGAGAAGCGACAGGGCCTCGGAATGGGTCTCCTCGACTGCCAGAACCGACTCCAGGCACTCCAGAGCCTCCTGCGGGTTCTCCTCTTCCAAAGCGAGAAGAGACCTCGAAAGCCAAAGGAACAGAAGCTCGTACGTGCCTTCTCTCACCCTTGTGCAGACCCGCTCGTGCTGGGCCTTGAGCACCTCGTGGAGCTGGTCGAGGGAGTCCGGTTTTTCATACGGCGACCGGAGGGTGCCCAGGATCTTGCCGTTTCGATAGACCTGGGTTTCGACCACGGATCGCTCCGGGCCCAGATCCTGGGTTTGGATGTCGTAGGTGGCATCCTGAACGGTCTGGCGGGAATTGATGCCTAGCATCTGCCTCGCCCCGCGGGGTGGACTCGAATTCCGCCCCGAACACGAGAAATCTTTGTTCCCAGGCACGACGAATGCAAGGGAAGTGCCATGTACGGGCCGGCCTTCAGAAAGGGCGGCCCGCAGCCGAAAAGACAGAAGGGAAGCCCGGATCGGCTTGTTGGGGCCCGGGCGGAATGTCTGACAAAGAGGGAAGGGGCTATGCGCAAATTCGCCAAGATGACAATTCTTGTCACTGTCTGTGGATCGGCTTTACTCCTTGCCCAGTGCGGGTCGGGCAAGAAGCAGATCGAGCAACCCCAGGTCGTGGAGCCTGTCCAGGCGGCGCCCCAGCCGGCCGAAGACCCTGAGGCGAAGCTCACTCCGCTCTTGGCCGAGGCGGAGCGCCTTCTCGTCGAGGGCGACTTGCCGCAGGCGAAGAGCCTGATCGAAGAAATTCTGGCGGCTCACCCGGGTCATGGCCGGGCGTCCGAACTGGCGGCGCGCCTTCAGGCCGTGCCCTACGCAACCGTGTACCCCGGTGACACGCTCGGAGAGATCGCGGGCTACTATTACGGGAGCGTGTCGAAGTGGACGATCTTGGCTAAGGCCAACGGCATTGCCGATCCCCGAAAGGTGAAGGCCTTTCAGAGGATACGGGTTCCTCCCCTTCCGGACGGGCCCGGGGGCCGCTGCGAGGCGGACCGTCTCCGGTCCAGGTTTTTCGGTGGCCTGAAACCTTCTAAGAACGTTTCTTATGTGCTCAAGCAGGGCGAGACGCTCGAAAAGATCGCAGAGCGCAAATTTGGAGATCCCCGCCTTGCCTCCTTTCTTGCTGATTACAACCACCTGGAGGACCCGGCGTCGGTTCAGGCAGGGACGACGATCCTGATTCCTTCTCTGCCCGGCAAGACGGCCGAGTCGGCCCAGGGAAGAAAACTGCTCGAGCAGGGCGTTGCGGCCTGCGGCCGCAAGGACTACAAGACGGGTTGCGAGGCTCTGAAATCCGTGCCGGCCGGCTCTCCGTGGGCCGAGGAGGCGACCAGGGAGCTTGCCCGGTGCGCCAAGGCAGGGGCGGACCACTTCGAAGCTCTGGGTGACGAGGCTTTGAAGGCTTCGGATCCGCGGCGCGCTCAGAGTCTTTATCAGGCGGCTCTCGAACTCGATCCTGGGCGGTCCGAGACACAACGAAAACTCGAAGAGGTATCGGACATGCTCAAGGCCATGGATCTCGTGGGTTCGGTGGAGCCCAAGGGGAGGTAGGGGCCCCGTCGGCCGCTCCGTGCTCACCCCTCCAGGCGACCCCTTCCGGCGACTTGACAGGGCGGAGCGTGTTTCGTATGGTGCCCGCACGAATTTGTTTGCGGATCACGAGCAGATGGAGATGCGCGATCTGAGTCCTTTTGACCAGGATGAGGCTCCCTGTCCGCTTCAAGAGAGCGCGGCAGGGAATCTCATTTCCCGCCGGGGCCTTTTGCGGGTTGGCGTCCTGTCTTTTGCGGCCCTCGTGGCAGAACGTTCGCCGGCCCTTGCGGCGCTGCGCTTGAACGGGCCCAGGCGCCTGAGGATGCTCAACACCCACACCCTGGAGCGGGTGGACGCGGTCTACTTCGACGGAGGCCGCTACATCCGATCTGCCCTTGAGGAGCTGAACCATCTGCTCCGGGATCACCGCACCGGAGAGGTCTTCCCCGTGGATCCCGGCGTGCTCGACATCGCCTGGGGTTTGTCTCGTGCGGTGGGAAAGCCCGGAGGCGAGTTTGAAATCATCAGCGGCTACCGGTCCAAGGCCACCAACGACGAACTCTGGCGCAAGGGCCGCAATGTGGCCAGGCACAGCCTCCACTGCCTGGGCATGGCCCTGGACCTGAGAATGCCGGGCGTGAGTCTCAGGCGCCTGCGGGACGCGGCGATCGATCTGGGCAGGGGAGGCGTCGGCTACTATCCTCGGCCGGAGTTCGTACACGTGGACACAGGCAGGATCCGTTGTTGGTAAGGCCCGCTGCCTGTCAGGAGCTTCTTTCCGATTCGAGTGCCTGCAAAACCCTCCGGTCGATCCCGTAAAGATCCCTGAGAAACCTCACGGTCCCACCCTCGCTCGCCACGGCGGTCGAGTACACGAAATAGACCGGGATCGGCCTGGGGAGCATGACCGTCAGAGGCGTGCCAGAAGCCATGGCCGCCTCGATCCGCTCCCGGTTCCAGCTCGGATGCTCCCGGAGCACGAACTCGGCCAGGTCAACCGGACGCTCCACGCGCACGCATCCATGGGAAAAGGCCCGTTCCGCCCGTTCGAAAAGGGAAGGGGTGGGCGTGCTGTGCAGGTACACGTTGAACTCGTTCGGAAACATGAACTTCACGGCGCCCAAGGCGTTTTGGGGGCCCGGTTTTTGGCGGATCCGAGCCCGGCCCAAGCGGACGAGAGCAAAGGAGTCGGCGGAGAGAGGGAGGCTTCCCTGGGAGCCCTCGATGACGAACCCGTTTTCGACCGCGTACTGGGGATTCCGGGCGAACTTGGGCAGCAGCTCCTTCAGGGCGATGCTCGGAGGCACTTCCCAGTAGGGGCTGAAGACGATGTACCGCATGGACCTGGCCAGAAGGGGCGTGGGGGTGAATTCCTTGCCCACGATGACCTTCATGGCCAGAGCCCGAACAGCGCGGCCTTCCTGGGTCTCGTACGCCCTGAGCAGGAAAGCCGGGATGTTCACGACGATGAGAGCGTCCGGGATGTCCCGAGGCATCCAGCGCCAGCGCTCCAGGGCCAGCTCGAGCTGCCGCGCCCGGTGTTCGAGGGGCGTGTTGAGTTCGGCAAAGGTTCTTTTGCCGAGGACGCCGTCCGGGTCAAGACCGTGACGGGCCTGAAAGAGCTGGACAGCAGCCTCCAGGGCGTGTCCGTACACGGGTTGCGAGGCTTCTTCCCGCTTTTCTTCGGTTAAATCGCCCAGTGCAACCAAGAGCCGGGCCAGCCTGGGCGTGTCCTCGTAAGGGTCTCCGGGCTTGATCGGCTTGGGTGGGACTGCCAAGGGCTGCCAGGAAGCGAATTCCTGCGCCAGGGACCGGTACAGGTCGAGCTTCTCCTTGAGCATCCGGTAGGTGGCGAAGGGCGGCTCGATGCCGTCGAAAATCTCCTCGACGTTCTCGCAAGAGGGAATGTCCCGGGCCAGAACCGCAGGGTTCTCCTTGCGGGGCTCGAAATCCAAGGAGAACCCGATCCGAGCCGGCTGAATCCGCCCGCGGTGAAGATCCGCAACAAACTTTAGAAGCGCCGCGGTCAGAGCCACGTCGAACTGGACGGCCTCCTGAAGGGAAAACTCGCTGCCTGAGTCAAGACCCGTGAATCGGGCGGCCTCTGGAGGCAGTCTGTAATCCTTGGGCCTAAGACCCCTCTGATCCGCGGCGGCCAGGGAGGCGAGAACGGCGAGAGCCTGGTCGGTCGGCCGGCCCTGGTCCGAGAGCCACGAGAAAGTCCACTTCCGATCCTCGTAAAAGGTCCGCAGGGAGTCGACGCAGTCGGAAAAGCCCTGGCGACAGAAGGCTTGTCTGGGTGTGTCCTGGACGGCCCTCTCCAGAGAGGCTCTGGGCTCTGGCTCCAATTGTTCCTGTGCAGCCCCTCGGGAGAGGCAGAACATCCATAGGGTTGCGATCAGCGCGAGCCGGTGGAAACGGGAGCGGCAGAAGGTTCGCATTGATGAGACAAGCTCCGGTTGTGGTCTGAGCGAGGGCGGTCGCAAATCAGCATAACGGTTTCCCTGCCCGTCTGCCAACAGGGGCTTCGCAGCCGTGTGCCGGCAATCATGTGCCCATAACGCGGACGCGACGGAGCGCGTCCTTCCAAAGGGGGATGGCCACGGTTCGTCATGGCCGCAGAGGGAAGACGGACCCGACGGAGCGCGTCCCTCCAAAACCGGAGGCCATGCTCGGTCATGGCCGCAAAGCTTTTACGTGATCGTGGGGGCCGGGATGCGGCCAGCGACGTGCGGCCGGTTGCCCGGCCCGCGAGGCCCCTATATACTTTTCATTTATGCGAGGTCAGCGGAACGAGCCCGCTCCCCTTCGTCCGCTCGGCCTGGGATCTTTTTCGAGCGAGGCTGGAATGCTTGAACGGATCGCTGCGGTCTTGGGTCTGTCTTTGACATTCGTTTGCTGCGGCAAGCTGCTGAATCCCCCAGCGGAGCAACCGGAGCTCGCCGTGGTGTCTTCGGTGGACCTTGATCGGTACCTCGGCACGTGGTACGAGATCGCGCGCTATCCGAATTCCTTTCAGGAGGGCTGCACGGCCACGCAGGCGACCTACTCCCTCCGGCCGGACGGCCTGATCCGGGTCGTGAACGAGTGTCGCCAGGGCGGGCTGGACGGCAAGACCAAGAGGGCCGAGGCCAAGGCGTGGGTGGTGGATCCCTCGACTCGGGCCAAGCTCAAGGTTCAGTTCTTCTGGCCGTTCCGCGGCGACTACTGGATCATCGACCTCGGCGAGAACTACGAGTACGCCGTCGTAGGCCATCCCAAGCGGAAGTACTTGTGGATTCTGAGCCGCACTCGCGCGATGGATGCGCACGTCTATCAGGGGATCCTCGACAAGCTCAGGGCCGCAGGGTATGACACGGGCCGCCTGATCCAGACCGTTCAACCCGGCAGTTGAACCGGCAGAGCGGGGAGGCATTCGGAGCATGGAACTTTCTGCACAGGCCGCTTACGGGAACGCTCCCATTTATGACATTGTCCCTGGCCTGGCAGAACGGATTCCCCGGATTGCCCTCGTGCACGCTCCGACACCCGTGCAGCTCTTGGAAAGGCTGAGTTCCAGGGTCGGCCGGGAGATCTGGATCAAGCGGGACGATCTCTCCTCGCCCCTGTACGGAGGGAACAAACCGCGCAAGCTCGAATTCCTCCTGGCTGAGGCCCGTTCGAGGGGCGCCCGGACTCTGGTGACTGCGGGCGGGATCGGCACGAACCACGGGCTGGCCACGGCGATTTTTGGCAAGGAGGCGGGCTTCCGGGTGGTTCTGTGTCTTTTTGACCAACCCGTGACCGACCATGTCCGGAAGAATTTGCTGCTGTTTCATGCCTGCGGCGCCGAGATGGTCTACGGCGGCTCGCGGCTCAAGGGCCTGCTCCGGTTTTTCCTTGTGGAGCGGATGTTGAGGCCCGAGGCATTCTTCATTCCTTTGGGGGGATCTTCTCCCAGGGGCGTGCTGGGCTTCGTGAACGCGGGCCTGGAGTTTGCCCGCCAGGTGGCGAACAAGGAGGCCCCGATGCCTGGCGCGGTCTTCGTAGCAGTGGGTTCCTGCGGCACCCTGGCCGGGCTCGTTTTGGGTTTTCGGCTGGCTGGCCTGTCGGTTCCCGTGGTCGGCGTCCGGGTCGCGCCGGCGGTCGCGGTAAACAAGAAGGCCGTTCTCAAGCTGGCTCGCCGGTCGCAGCAGCTTCTCAGCGCGGGAAGTCGGCCCGCGGCGAGGGCGATTCGACTCTCGAGAAGCGATTTCCTCCTGGATCCGACGCAGTACGGCGGCGGTTACGGCCATCCGACCGAGGCCGGCCGCTTGGCCCAGAGGCTGGCCGAGGACACCGAGGGAATCCGCCTGGAGCCCACCTACACGGCCAAGACCTTGGCCGGCTTGCTGGAGCACGGCCGCCGAAACACGTTTCGCGGGCCTTTCGTGTTCTGGAATACCTTCAACTCCGCAGATCTTTCCGGCCGGCTCGCTGGGGTTGCACCATCGGATCTTCCGCGGCCCTTGCGGAAATTTTTTGCGGAGCAAGAAGGGAGCGAAAAGAGCAAACAAATCGCCTTTCCCGCGCATCCAGAGAGATAGCGGAGACTACCATGCCGTTGGACGACGTGCTGGCCATTGTCCTGGGTGGAGGCAGGGGGACGCGCCTGTATCCCCTGACCAAGCTGCGCGCCAAGCCGGCGGTTCCTCTGGCGAGCAAATACAGGCTGATCGACATTCCGATCAGCAATTGCATCAATTCGGGGGTAAACCGCATTTTCGTCCTGACTCAGTTCCTGTCCGCGTCCCTGCACCGCCATGTGTACGATACGTACAAGTTCGATATTTTTTCCAAGGGATTCGTCGAGATTCTGCCGGCCGAGCAGACCCACACGAGCATGGACTGGTATCAGGGAACCGCCGATGCCGTCAGACGAAGGATGCACCGTTTTCTGAGCAGGGGGCCGACGGACGTACTCATCCTGGCCGGTGATCATCTGTACCGGATGGACTACGGGGATTTCGTGGAGTTCCACCGGAGCAAGAGGGCTGACGTGACGGTTTCGGTCTTGCCGGTTCCAGCAGAGAAAGCTTCACGGTACGGGATCTTGGCGGCTGATGGGGACGGCAGGATCCGGGTGTTTCGCGAGAAGCCCAAGACTCGGCAGGAACTCGAAAAAATCGAGAGCTTCCCCGAGACGGACAAGCCGTATTTGGCGTCCATGGGCATTTACGTCTTTCGGATGACGGCTCTTCAGGAGCTTCTGGAGGAGAATCCGGGAGACGATTTCGGCCGCCATATCCTGCCCGGGGCGATCGAGTCGCGGAAAGTCTATGCCCTGCCTTTTCAAGGCTACTGGGAGGATATCGGGACGATTTCGTCTTTCTATCAGGCCAACATGTCCTTGACCCGAAAGGATCCACCCTTCGACTTCTACGATCCCAAGAAGCCCATCTACACGCGGTCCCGGTTCCTTCCGCCTTCCTGGATCGAAAACTGCCGGATGAAAAGGACCGTCGTGGCGGACGGGTGCAGACTCTTCAACGCGGAGATCGAGGAGAGCATCATCGGCCTGCGGAGCATGGTTTTCCCCGGCGCCAAGCTGCGGCAGGTGGTTATGATGGGCGCAGACTATTACGAGGACGAAGCCGACATCGCCAGGGACTCGGGCAAGGGGTTGCCACCCATCGGGATCGGGGGCGGAACCTGGATCGAGCGGGCCATCATCGACAAGAACGCCCGGATCGGCCATGGCGTGAGGATCCGCTCCCATGAGGGCGAGTCCGATTCAGAAGGGGAGAACTACGTGATCCGGGACGGGATCGTGGTCATTCCGAAAAACGCCGTGATTCCCGACGGCACGGTGATCTGAGAACGGGCCTTTTCCGCAGGGACTGGTCCGCAATTCTTTGTCGGCAGAAGGAGACACACCACAATGAAGATTGCCCGCGATGCGACCGAACTCATCGGGAACACGCCGCTCGTCTATCTCAACAGGGTGACCGAAGGATGCGCTGCCCGGATCGCCTTGAAGTGCGAATGGTTCAACCCGGCCAATTCGGTCAAGGACCGCATCGGCGTCTCCATGGTGGAGGATGCCGAAAAGAAGGGCCTCATTGGGCCCGGCAGCACCCTGATCGAGCCGACGAGCGGCAATACGGGAATCGCCCTGGCTTTTGTGTGCGCGGCCAAGGGATACCGGCTGATCCTCACCATGCCGGAATCCATGAGCATCGAGCGCAGAAAGGTGCTCAAGGCCCTCGGGGCCGAGCTGGTGCTGACGCCCGCCTCGGAGGGCATGACCGGGGCCATTCGGGCGGCCAAGGAGCTTCAGGAGAAAACGCCGGGCAGTTTCATCCCCCAGCAGTTTGCCAACCCGGCCAACGTGGAGATCCACCGCAGAACCACGGCCGAAGAAGTGTGGCGCGATACGGACGGGCAGGTGGACATCTTTGTGGCGGGCGTGGGCACGGGCGGCACGATCACGGGCGTGGGCGAGGTGCTGCGCAGCCGCAAGCCTTCGATCCGGCTTGTGGCGGTCGAGCCTGCCGAATCCCCGGTTCTTTCGGGAGGAAAGCCGGGCCCTCACAAGATCCAGGGCATCGGCGCCGGATTCGTGCCGGAGATTCTGCGGAGGGATCTCATCGACGAAGTGATCCAAGTCACTTCCGCAACAGCGATGGCCACGGCCCGGGACGTGATCCGCAGGGAAGGTCTGCTCGTGGGCATCTCGACCGGAGCGGCCGTGGCTGCGGCCTGCGAGGTGGGCAGGCGGCCCGAGAACAAGGACCGGCTGATCGTGGCCGTGGGACCTTCTTCGAGCGAGCGCTACCTGTCTACCGTGCTCTTCGAGGACCTGCAATGACCGGCTTGCGGCCTTGTTGTCACGGTTCGGTTGCTGGGATAAGATGGGTTTGATGCGTGGCCTGAAAGGGGCGAGAAAGCATGAACCAGACAGTCCGAGGCTGGCTTGCGGGCCTGATGCTCCTTCCGGCGCTCTTGGTCTGTGCCTGGCCGGCCTGGGGCCAGAATGCGCCAGGGAGCGGCAAGGGGCCGGCCGGCAGTTCGCTGGAATACCTTGACTTGGAAGGCGGCGAGGGTTCCCTTCCGGTCTGGCGGGAAGAGGACTCTCCGGCTCCTGCTCCGAAAGGAGGCGAGCCGGAGCATGAGAGCTTGGCGCCGAAAAAGGAAGCGCTTTCTCCGGAGAAGGAGGCCCGGGATCGACCCCTGGGAGCTGCTGCGGGCGCCGAACCCGCCGGGTCCGCTTCTGACGCGGGCCTCCAAGGCGGGGGTTCCGAGGTTCGGCAAAAGCCGGCCGGTGCGTCAGGTGCCGGAGCTTCCGAGAGCGTCTCCTCTGCAAAAGGCCGCGAGCCCGCGCGGGAGGTGGATTCCAAGAAGATCTTGCAAAGCGACTCGCCGGAAAAATTTCTCGAGCATCACGAAGAGATCGACAAAGATCTTATCCGGATCTATCGGGGCTTCTACCGCAAGCCCTGACCCCTCTGGCGGACCGGCCGGCCTCTCACAAGTGGTCCTGGGCGTAACAGGCCAGGCACCTGCCCCGGCAGGAGGATCGGCGCGGGACCTTCCACAGCAGAACCGACTCAGGATAGAAACAGAGACAGCCCTTGCGGGCGGCCACAGGGCGCTGGAGGCCTTGGAGCGTAAGGCCTGTGACCCAGGCGAAATCGAAGCACGCTCCGGCAGGGATCCCTTCATGAGCCAGGTCGCTCGCGCAAGTGCGAATGTCCATGCCTTGTCTCAGCCAGGGCCTGAGGATCTCTCCGGCCTCCTGGGCCGTCACCGCCATGCGCTCGAACCCCCTGGCTCGAAGGCGCGGGTCGATCCTGGATCTGTAACGTTCGTAGGACACCAGGGAAACCCGGACTCGATGGATCCCCCTTGATCGGGCTTTCTCCAAGATGCCGTTGACGCGCTCCAGGTTGGAGACCGGCCCATGATGGCCGACCCAGCGCTGGAGCGGGTCGATGCGCAGGCACACGCGGCCAGGATCCGAAAGAACTTCTTGCACGATCCTGTCGAGACTCTCGAAAGCCACCGGCTCGGGTTCGATTCCGGGCTCGAGGGCCGTTGCGCCAAGACCGGTCACGGTCACCTGCAGGGCGATCGGGATCTCGCGGTCTCGGAGGTGGGCGAGAACCTGGCGCAAAGCCTCGTTCTCCAGGAACCGCTTGGGCGAGTGGGTCCAGAGATGCACGCCCAGGATGGGCCGGCCCTGCAGCACGCTATCCCGCACGCGCTCTGAAAAGGCCAGGGCTTCGTCGGCCTCGGCGATGTCGCTCATGCGAGGGCCGTCGATGACCAGGGGCTTGAAACGGCCCTGTACAGCGTCCTTGTCCGGGCCGAGGGCTCGATGCGGGGCCATCAAGGAAGACGGACCTTGCGGAGGAAATCGTCGATTTCCTCCTGGGTTTTCTTTGGTGTCCAGTTGAGCAGTTCGGAAAGTTTTCGGGCGCACGCGTCGACACACGCGCGGCCCGGGTCGCCCAGGGTGCCGATGCCTGTTCTGCGAAGGAGGAAATCGGAGAGGGAGACGCACATCTCGTTTTTCACGGCGTGCCACAGTTCGGCTGCCAGATCCGGTGCACCTTCGCAAAGGGGCTTTCGCGCCTCGGGGATCGATTCGAGGAACGGGTAAAGCTCACGGTAGGCGCTGCCGTAAGTCTGAACCAGGTGTTCGCAGACTCTTGGCCCCAGTCCGAAGGGGTCATTCTCCACGGCTTCTCGAACCGCCTCCGGCCAGGTGTCGATTTCGCCGCCGTGGATCCGCGTCTTATGGGTGATGCACGGGACGCTGCCCCGGCCGATCTTCCGCAAGGCCCTCGTGACCACTTGCTCGGCCAGACTGCGGCTCGTGGTGTACTTGCCTCCGATCACGGTCAGGAAGCCTTGGAGGCCGTCTTCTTCTTCGTGATCGACGACCTCGTATTTCCGCGAGGCTTCGTACACGCTCTCGACATCCTGCTCCACGATGGGCCTGAGTCCGGCGTAACAGAACCGCACATCCTCGTACGTGAGGCGGGCGGACGGCAGAACCTCGTTGACCGTTCCAAGAAAGGACTCGATGTCCTGCCTGTCGACTCCGACGTGATCCGGGTCGCCGACATACTCGGTATCGGTCGTGCCGAGCAGAGACATGCCCCGCCACGGCAGGACGAAAAGATGTCGGCCCGTGGGCGTGAACAGGGCCAGGGCGTGTCGTCGGGTCAGGGGTCTCGTCAAGACATGGATGCCCTTGGATCTTCTCACCTTGCGCTCGTGGACGCCCTTGCAAAGGCCCAAGACGTGGTCCGCCCATGGACCTGTCCCGTTCACCGTCAGTTGCGCCCGGATGAGAACCTCCTTGCCCGAGATTTTATCCTCGACCCGGGCTCCTTCGATGCGGCCGTTGCGCCGAATCAGATCGACGACCTCTGCGTAGTTTGCCGCAGCGGCGCCTCTTCCAACGGCCGAGCGAATAAACTCGAGACAGAACCGCTCGGGGTTGAAATCCTGGCAGTCGTAGTAGACATACGCCCCCTCGAGCCCGTTGGGGTCAAGGCAGGGCTCCTCCCGAAGGGCCTCTTGCGGAGACAGGAAGCGGTGGCAGGGAATCCGTTTGTCGGGCGGAAGCCCGAGGGACTTGTCCAGAGAGAGAAAGTCGTAAAACACCATGGCGGCCTTGAGGAGCCTGCGGCGGCTCAATCCTCTCGCATAGGCCGGCACAAGAAACGGGATCGGAAACACGCAGTGGGGGGCAATCCGGGAGAGAATCTTGCGCTCCCTCAGGGATTCCCTCACCAGAGAGAACTCGCGGTTCTTGAGGTATCGGAGCCCGCCGTGGATGAGCTTCGAGGTCGCGGCGGTCGTGGCAGAGCCGAAGTCCGACTTGTCGACCAGGGCGACTTTGAGGCCTCTGAGCGTGGCGTCCCAGGCAATGCAGGCGCCCGTGATCCCGCCGCCGATGACGAGAAGGTCGAAGGGGGTGCGGGACATGGCCGCAAGATCCCGTTGCATCCGCTTGTCTCCCTGCATGGGGGTGGCCGGGGATGCGCGCTGGAGGCCGAAAAGCCGAAAGGGCCGCGTACGCCCCGGAGGTCGAGAGTCAAGGTAGTCGGCGCCGGACGGCTTGTCAACGAACCTCGCCGGGCGCGAGAACCGGTCTGTGGTTGAACGTTTGCGCCAAGGCTTGCGCGATTGACAAAAAGGGGAGGGACGCAATAATGAAAAGCTCGGGCCGGCTGAGGCACCGAGCTCGTGCGAACGTTCTACGGGTAGTTTTGGATGGCCTCGAGGAGCTTGGACAACTGAAAGGGCTTTTGGATCAGCCGATAGTCGGGGTGGGTTTCCAGCTCCTCTTGCAGTCGCTTTTCGGTTTCGGCCTCGTCGAGCCAGGCACTCAGATAGATCACCTTGATTCGGGGATCCTTCTGCCTCAAACGCGAGACCACCGACAGCCCGCTTTCCGCCGGCATCATGATGTCCGAGATCACGAGGTCCGGCCGGAAGCTTTCGAAAAGGGCCGTTGCGTTTTCGCCGTCGTCCGCGACCTGCACTTCGTAAGCGTGCCCTTCAAGAAAGGTTTTCAACAGGATCCGGATGGCGTGTTCGTCGTCCAGTACGAGAATCCGTTTGATGGGCGACGGATGGGTCATGGGGCTGGCTCTTTCTGGGTGGCATAAAGAGAAAGACTTCTTTTTTTTGTCCAATATCGTAATCCAGGACTCGTGTCAACAATATTGAACGGAAAAGTTCGGGAAGGGATGCCGACATGACGGGTGACAGAACAACTGGCAGAGGAAAGGCTCGCAAGGGCCGGCAGAGGCCGGATGGACGTCCGCCACAACCCGCGCCGACACCGGAGCGGCTGGCTGCGTCCGGGGATGCCGCGGATCCAGAGACTGCGGTGTTCGTCGAGCGCGCGAGAGACCTTGTCGAGACCCGTTTCCCACAGGTTTCTCTTTCGGCCGATGGGAAGCTTGAGGGGGAACAGGCGCAAAGCTTCGTCGGCTCGTTCTGCGGCCTGCCTCAGCCGATCCAGACCCGGGCCGTGCAGGATATGCTCGACAGGGACGCGACCAAGACGATCGCCCTTCTCGACAGTCTTTTGGACAGGGGCGCCGAGTTGCCCGAGGAGGTCCTGGACCTTACGGGGGGACGTCCGGGAGAAGACGTGGCCCGGTTTCTGTGCCGCTGGCACGGCCTGTCAAAGAACAAAGCGTTTCAAAAGAAGCTCAGGGCCGTGCTGCACAAGAGAAAGGCCAGGGGGCTTGAGGTCGTGGAGCCGGACAGGACCGAGGCGGCCGAAGCGGTCTGGAGGCCTCCTCCAATGGTGGCGCCAGAGGGGTTCATGTCCTTCCCGGACGGAAGGGGTTGCAGGCTTGTCTGGGTCTTCCGGCACCTCCCGATGCGGCGGATTCTCGCGGTCGGAGGATTGATCCAGGACAGGGGAGGGTTGAAACAGGTCTCGGTCCAGGATCTTTCGCGAAAGGAAGGTGAGCTTTACAGGCGCGCCATCCTGGAGGACGAGGTCCTGCTCGTGGCGCAAACGGATCCTGCTTACTGCGCTTTCCGGATCGACGAGGCGTTCCGGAGGGCGGAGCCGGCAGACCCCGCACAAAGGGAGACCTATCTCACGATCCGTCCGCTGCTTTTGGGGTTGACAGGCGCGGCCGAGCCCGTGCATCCGGCCAGCGCAATCGCTTTCGGCGATGAGGGCGCGGGAGAAGGGCTGGCCGCGGAAGATCCCCTGGGAAGGGGCGTGGAGCTGCCCGAGGGCGGGCTGCTCGACGACTGGTTCTTGGAGCGGCAACGGATCGTTCCTCTTGCGGACCGGTACGAGGAGATTCAGCAGAGCCGGATCATCGTTCACCCTTTTCAAATGCAGGAGCGGATTTCCCAATTCTTCCGTGAGGCGGCTAGAGAGTATTTCACCGACCCGGCCAGTCGGCTTCTGTGGAAGACGAGACTCGAAGATGCTGCCTGGGTGCTGCAGGCCAAGGGGCGGGGGAATGAAGCCAGAAAGTTGTTCCTGGCTGCAAGGAATCTGTCCGATCCTGCCGGAGACCCCTCAAGGTCACCGTTGCTTCTGCACCTGGTGCGGAAGAGCCTGGAGGCGGTGCTCGCCAAAAAGAAGGCCGTCGCCGAACGGACCCCTTCCCTGATCGTGAAACCCGGGCTTGAGGAGCTCTGACAGGGTGTGACCGTCAGGAAGGGGCTTCTTCTTTCGCCTTTCTGGATGCGGCTTGTTTGGCTTCCGCGGCCCGGATTTTGCGGAGTTTTCGTTGGGCTCTCTTGAGGCGCTTGCGGACGCGGCGCACCTTCTCCTTTGAGGACGGGTCGCCTTCGGACTGTTCCTTGACGGCTTGAAACTTCTTCTTGAGATCCTCGATGCGCTTTTCGATCTTCGCCGTGTTGGCCATCACCGGTTACCTTTCGTCTTCCGGAGAGGGAACGGTCTCCTGTGGAGCGGGGCGCTCCGGGATTGGGCCTCCTCGGGAGGCCGCAGAATTCTTGGCTTTGACAAATACCTTCTCCCGCAGGAAGGGCGGCACGTATACGCTGTCCAGATCGAACTTCTCGAGTTCGCGGGCCAGAATCTGAACCTTTTCCCAGGTGCGCTTCTTTCGGTCGATGAAAACCTGGTTCTCGCCTTTGACTGTGCAGCCTCCGTCCTGCACGCGGAATTCGAAGGCCTTCAGTTCGTCGTAGCGGATCCGCACCGAGAGTTTTTCCGCCAAGGCCTCCAGGGCCTTGAGGATTTCTTCGTTCTTCCAGGCTTCCGGACCTGTCCGGCTCCGAGTCACGGGGTGCTTCTCCCTTCGGCGTGTTCAGTGAGGATTATGATGGGTCCTGTCGAAAAGTCAATACGAATGCCGAGGCCCGCGGGGCAAGCGGAGGCTCACCTGTGCCGATGCTTGATTTGCGGGGCTGAGACGTGGAGAATGAAAGTCCGGGAAGAAAGCAGCCATGGGAAGACGAAAGGACAGCAAGGGACGGGAGCTGGTTCGGGTGGGCCAGGCCGACCGCGGCATGGAGGAAATCGAGGATCTCTATCGCCGCATGTTTCTGGACGGGCGGGGTTCCGAGGGATGCGGGACCTGTTTGATCCGGCCCGAGATCAAATCCCACCTCCACAAGAGAATCCTCACGGAGATCGAAAGTCTCCGCGACGCCCAGCGGGCGACCGTGTTCGGGTCGTCCGACTATTGGGAAATCGACCGGAAGATCCGCAGGCGGTTGCTCAAGGAAATTCAGATCATCATCGATGCCTATTTCGTCGCCCGGATCGAAAACAGGCTGTCCGAGTGGGAGGCCATGTACGGCGACATCGAACACTACAAGAGGGATTTCTTCTATTTCCGGATGGACCCTGACTACGAAAACCAGCGCAAGATCTTGAGCGATTACAAGTTCGCTGAAGACTGAAGGCCTTTTTCCTCCGCCGGATTCGGCGCACCCCGGTCCTTGCTTCCTCATTGCCCAGAGCCTCTGTTGCCGCCCTTTCGTGCATCTTCGAGCGCGGCCATCGCGTCGTCCACTTCGATGGCGCAAAGGCACTTGAGGCCGCAGGCTTCCGCCGTAGTCCCGCCCGCGCAGGGGCTGCACGGGGCCTCGCCTCTCAGGATGCGCACGTTTGGTCCTCTCGGGCCCCAGCGGAGAGGGTCGGTAGGCCCGAAAAGGGCCACGGTGGGAACCCCGAGTGCGGCGGCCAGGTGCGTCACACCCGAGTCGTTGCCAAGATACGCGCCGGCGCCGGCGAGAACCGCGGCGAGTTCGAGGATACCAAGATCGCCAACGACCTCGACGCCTGAGGCCTCACGGCCTGTCCAAAAGGGCCGGGAATCTTCCTCAGCCGGTCCGAGAAGGATCTTGACAGGGGGAGCGCCGGCTGCTGAGCGAATTCCAAGGGCCACGGCCAGTAACCGATCCCGCGGCCAGTTCTTGTGTTTGCCTCCGCTGCCCGGGTGGATGCAGATGTAGGGGGAGACCGAAGGGCCGGGCCCATCCGGCTCACCCCTGACCGCCGGCCAAGTCCCCTGCGGCAACGCAAGACCGGTAGCGGCCGGGGGCACCGGATCGATCCCTAGCTCGGCCAGAGTCTGCAGGAAAAAATCGGACACGTGGCCAGGGAATTCCAAGTGCCTGTGAAAAGGATGAACGAAAGCTCGGCCAGCGCAGAGATGCCGAAGCGCTTCAGCCCATCTTCCTTCTCTGTCTCCGAACCAGGACAGGACGAGGTCGAACCGTTGGAGGAAACGGGCCAGAGCCCCTCGGTCCGGCAGAGGCCTTTGGAAACCCTCGGACAGCGGAAGCCCCTCGATGGAGTGTGCACGGTCCACGAGAGATGTCGCCTCAGCGAGAGGGAGCCACGAGGGGGTTCCCGCCAGTTCGAGACGGCTCGAGGGGAACCGGCGCCGCAAGGCCCAGAGGGCCGGCAGGGCGTTGACGAAGTCTCCCAGCGCCGCAGCCAGGAAGACGCAGATGGCTCGGGGATCGGTCATGGCTCGTATTCTACTCGCTCCTGTTGCCTCGCTCCAGGCTGTTGGGTACAGTAGGAAAACGCTTTGGGTTTCGGGAAGCCGGGAGGGCCGTCCATGGAGAGCCAAGGGGGCGTGGTGGAAAGGGTGACGATTTTCAACTCCCTGGGGCAGAGGCTTGCGGGCTGTCTGCATCTGGGCCTTGGGTCCAGCGCGAGTCTGGGGCCCACCGTGGTTCTCGCTCACGGCATGCTCTCCACCAAGGACGGCACCAAGCAGGTCGCACTGGCGCGGGTCCTGTCTGAACTGGGGTTCTCGGTGCTGCGGTTTGATTTTTCCTTTGTCGGCGAGTCAGAGGGGAAATTCGAGGAAATCACTTTTTCGCAGGAAGTGGACGACTTGAGGTCCGCCGTGGCATGGGTACGGGGTCGAGGAGCCGGCCCTGTAGGCCTGCTGGGATCCAGCATGGGAGGAGCCGTGGCGATTCTTTACGCCCACACGGATCAGGAAGTCCGGGCCCTGGTCACGGTCGCGGCTGTGGCCAGGCCTGCCCGGCTCGCAGGCCAAATGGGGGAAATGAGGACCCATGTGGCCCGATGGAAGGCCGAGGGAGCGGCCTTCGGAGCCGAAGGCGAGGTGGGCCCCCAGTTTTTCGAGGACGCCCGCAAGCAGGACGTGCTGGCCGCGGTGGAAGCGGTTTCGGCGCCGCTGCTCATCCTCCACGGCGGACGGGACGAGGTCGTCCCGGTGGAAGAGGCGCATGCTCTGGCGCAAAGGGCCCGGGGCGACAAGTGCCTGCGGATTCTTGCCGAAGCCGATCACCGGTTTTCCCGGGTCGAGGATCTTCGCGAACTGATCGCCGCATCGGCGGACTGGTTTGCCCGGCACCTGCGGCCGTGAAGGATTCGGGGAAGGATGCCTGTCATGGGAATCGGGGATGGCCCGCTGCCGCCTTACAGCGGCGTAAGCCTGATCAGCGATCCGATCCACGGATACATTCAGTACACGACCCACAAGGAGGGGCGGAGCGCCGAAATCACAGAGAAGGACATCCTCGACCACCCGTGGGTGCAGCGGCTCAGGAGGATCCACCAGGTTCAGAGCGCCTTTTGGGTTTATCCGTCGGCTGAGCACAGCCGCTTCCAGCACTCCTTGGGGGTGATGTTCCTGGCGGGCCGGTTCGCCCGGCAGCTTTATCCGAATCTGAAGCAATATTTCCCGGACGCGCCCTCTCTGCCTTACGTGGAGGAACTGCTCCGGCTGGCCGGTCTGCTCCACGACGTGGGGCACGGCCCTTTCAGCCATTTTTTCGACAACCAGTACTTGGATCGGTTCAGCATCACCCACGAAGACATCGGCCAGGCCATCATCGTGCGCAAGCTCGGCCCCTTGATCCGAAAGATCCGGCGCAGCCCCGGTGGAGAACTTTCGGACCGGGAGACCCTGGACCCCAGGCACGTGGCCTTCTTGATCAAGGCGCCGGCCCAGCAGAAAAAGAAGAATGTGCCGGCCTGGCTGCTGGCTCTGAGCCCCGTCCTGTCAGGGATCTACACGGCGGACAATCTGGATTATGTGCTGCGGGATTCTTACATGGCCGGCGTTTCGACCGACCTGGCTGACGTGGAGCGACTTTTGTACTACACGTTTCTTTCGCCCCGAGGGGTCGCTCTTCACCAGTCGGGGCTGGCCGCGCTCGTGCGCTTTCTGAACGCTCGGCTCTACCTGTACATGAACATGTATTTTCACAGGACCACGCGGGCGATTGACTTGCACCTGCGGGAGATTTTCAGGCCGACCCTGGAAAGGCTTTTCCCTTTCAACCCCCTCGAAAACCTCGACGGATACCAGAAGCTCACCGAATGGTCCCTCCTGGAGGAAGTCACCCGGTGGGCTTCGGATCGAACAGATCCGGAAAAACGGAAGATCGGCAGAAAATGGCAGTTGATCTTGGAGAGGAAGCCCAGATGGAAGCGGGCGTATGAATACACCTTTTCCCTTTCCGAGTACGACGATCCCCGCATCTTTGCGATGGTGCAGGACCCTGCAGCGCTGGAGCAGAGGCTGAGGGCCCACTTGCCGGGTCGGCTTAAGAAAATGCAATTCCGGGTGGATCTGGCCCACCTGGATCCTCGCCCGATCAATCCCCTGACCATGGGGGAAGTGCAGGTCTACGTGTACAACGAATCGAGCGGACAGATCGAGACCGAGATCTTGAGGGAACTGTTCCGGTTCATTCCCATCCGGGTGATTCAATGCCGGATTTTTACCCTCACCCACGATTACGATCGGGAGGTCGCAGAGGCCTTCCACAGGATCTTCCAGACCGCGGCGCCTTCGGCCTTGACGACGAACATCTGAAACCCTTGCGGGAGTCGCAGGCGCGCGGAGCCGCGCCGGCGAGACACGAAAAGAACCTCGATTTCAGAATAATCCGCGGAAGGAGTGAGCCATCATGAAGATTCAAGAAGGGCTGTACGCGTATATCTGGAGAAACCTGCAGGCGAACAACAGCAATTCCTTCGCGGTCCAGGTGGGCCAGACAACCTTTCTGATCGACCCCGGGCACAGGGCTTTTCTGCCACGGTTGCTCCGATCCATGCGCGAAGACGGTCTGGCGCCGGAACAGGTGAAGCTTGTCTTGCTCACCCACGGCCATCCGGACCACCTGGAGGGCGCCCTTGAGCTTCAGGCCGCTGGGGCCCGGATCGGGATTCACAAAGCCGGGGAAGAGTACCTCCGAGAGATCGGCCCGTATTTCGCTCGCATGCTGGGCGTGGACATGCCCGCTCTCAATTTCGATCTGTACCTGGAGGAAGGGCAGTTTTTCATCGGCGACGAGTCGTTTCAAGTCATCCACACGCCCGGCCATTCCCCAGGGTCGGTCTGCCTGTACTGGGAGCGGCCTGGTGTTCTGTTTTCAGGCGACCTGGTTTTCGCCCAAGGGGTGGGCCGCACGGATTTTCCGGGTGGGGATGGGGAGCTTCTCAAGTCGAGCATCCGCAAATGCAGGCGCCTCGGGGCCCGCATGCTGATGCCGGGTCACGGAGAGCCGATCCTCACGGCGTCCGGGGTCGAGCGGAATTTCGAGATTGTGGAAAGAATGTACTTCGACTACCTCTGAGGGGCGAGGGTGTCGAGCCTGGCACGGAAATCGGTCTGGAACCGGTCCAGAATGCTGGCTTGTTCCTGTTTCCACTCTTCGGACCGGCCGGTGCAGGGCTTGATCGCAGGGCCTCGAATGCCGTCCGCGGCGAGGCGATCGAGGAATCGCTTCTCGGCTCTTTGCCAGGCCTCTTCCCGGAGGCGAGCATAGGTGGCGTTAAGCTCGGAGAGGACCGCCTCCCAGCGGACCCGCGTCTCCTGGCCGAGGATTTTTTCGACCGCTGCGAGCACTCTGTCGTTTCCTTCGAAAGGAGAGAGGCTCTCCGCGAAGAGGCCGGCACAGATTCTGCGGGCTTCTTGGCTGGTTTCCGGCGGAAGCTTTTCGATCCATTGCGTCAATGGCTGGAGGTCCTTCTCCTCGCGAAGATAAGGGAAAAAGCGGCGTTTGGCCTCTTGCGAGATCTCTTCCTGTTTGAAGTCTTCTTTCTCTTGCGCGGTGGGCGCCAGGTGTTTTGTTTTCTCTAGGATCAGGTCCAGGGTGCTCTTGATTTTGGCCAAGGGTCTCCTCCAAGCGGCGTATGCAGTATGAATTATATTTTTTCATTGTAGCAGGCTTGCCCAGGGGCCATCAAGAACGGCGAAGACAATGCGCGGCCGCCTTGGGCCTTGAGGGGCTGGAGGCAAGCCGGCCGTGGCTTCGGGCGCCTGCAGGGAGAAAAACATGCGAGTCATGATATTGGGCTCGGGCACAGCGGTCCCTGACCCCGAGCGCGGCTCGCCCGGGATCGCGGTTTGGGTGGATGGATCGCTCGTTTTCTTGGACTTGGGCTCCGGGAGTGCATACCGGGCTGCGCGCTTCGGGGTCCAGGTCCAGGATCTCGACGGCGTAATCTTTAGTCACCTTCACCCAGACCATACCGGAGACCTTGTTCCGCTTCTGTTCGCCTTCAGGAACGCGGAATGGGCCCGGTCCAAACCTTTGTGGCTGTGGGGACCTCCGGGCCTTGCCGGACACTTGGGCGCTCTTGAGAGCGTGTACGAGAGCTGGATCGAGCCCTTGGGGTACGAGAGACGGGTGGCTGAACTGTTCGAGTCGGTCGTCTCTGTCGGGAGCTGGCAATTGAAAACCGTCCCGGTCCGGCACGGCCCGCCTGCGATCGCCTGCGCCCTGGTGGACTCAAAAGGCCGCAAGCTCGTCTATTCGGGCGATACAGAACCCTGCGAGGAGTTGATCTCCCTTGCCGCAGGCGCCGACCTGTTGATTTTGGAGTGTTCCTTCCCGGAAGGAAGAGTGTCTCCGGGGCACCTAACTCCGGGCCAAGCCGGCCGCGTGGCGGCCCGAGCTGGGGCCAAGCGCCTCGTCTTGACGCATTTCTACCCGGCCTGCAGGGGCCATGACGTTGTGGGGGCCTGCGCCAGGACGTACCGAGGCGAGATCACGATGGCCTGGGACGGCCTGACTCTGGACATCTGAGGTGAAAGAATCTCGTTCCCTCTGCCCCGGCCGGCTCTCTCGCTCGCTGCCTCGCCCGGGTGGGCTCCTCGGGAGGACGTTCAGTAGACGAGCTTGTTCAGAGGATACTCGATGATGCCCGAAGCGCCGTTTCGCTTTAGCTCCGGGATCAGGTCCCTGGCTTTCTTCTCGTCCACGACCACTTCGATGCTGTACCAGCCCTTGTCCGAAAGGGTGGAGACCGTGGGCGTATGGAGGGCTGGCAGGACCTTCAGGATGGTGTCCATGGAGGACTCGGGCACGTTCATCTTGAGGCCGACTTTGTGCTCAGCCTCGATCGCAGCCTGGAGAAGGAGGGCGAGGTTCTGAATTTTTTCTTTCTTGCCCGGGTCCTTCCAGGCCTCCCTGTTCGCGATGAGGACGGTCGTGGATTCGAGCAAGGTCTCTACAATACGGAGATTATGGGCCCTGAGGGTGCTTCCGGTTTCGGTCAGTTCCACGATCGCATCCGCCAGAGTCGGCGTCTTGACCTCGGTCGCGCCCCAAGAAAACTCGACAATGGCCCGAACCCCGCGCTTTTGAAGATACTTGCGGGTGAACTGGACCAGTTCGGTGGCGATCCGCTTGCCCTCGAGATCCTCGACCTTTCGGATTGGGGAGGCCTCGGGCACGGCCAGGACCCACCGGATTGGCCGAAAGCCAGCTTTGGCGTAAAGAAGGGCTGTGACCTCTGTGACGTGGGCACCTTGTTCCAGAACCCAGTCCTTGCCTGTGAGACCGACGTCCAGAATTCCGTCCTGCACGTACCGGGGCATTTCCTGTGCCCTGAGGAGCAGGCAGTCGATGTCGGGGTCGTCAATTTCGGGCCAATAGGACCTTTCGGCCAGGGTGAGGGTGAAGCCCGCTTTGCGGAACAAGTTGAACGTGGCGTTTTGAAGGCTTCCTTTGGGCAAGCCGAGACGGAGCTTCATGGCTTCTTTTCCCGCCCGGTCGCCAGATCGGCTGACAGGGCCTGCCGGGGCCGAACCCAGGCCAGGATGTAGGCGGCGAACAGAAACAGGCCGATGCTGACGACCTGGCTTTCGGAGAGCCTGAGGCCGGCGACCGAGAGAAATCCCCTGGGGTCGTCCCGCAGGAATTCGATCAAAAACCGGGTGACAGAATAAAGGAGAAGGCAGAGGAACGTGACTTCGCCGTGAAAACGCTTCTTCTTGCGATAGAGCCATACGATGGTGAAGATTACCAGGGCGTTCAGGGCCGAAAGGATCTGGGTCGGATACAAGGGCACGTTCTTCACGCCGAGCCCGAGGGGGTGGTGGAAGGTGATGGCAAAGGCGAAGTCCGGGCCGGCCGACTTTCCGTAACAGCAGCCGGCAAGGGTACAGCCGATGCGGCCGAAGACGAGCCCCAAGATCACCGAAGGCATGAGGACATCGCCAGCCTTCCAGAAGTTCAGCCGGTGGATCTTCGTGTAGAGAGCGGCTGCGGCCACCGCGGCCAGAAACCCTCCGTAGAAGACCAGCCCGCCTTCCCAAAGCTTGAAGATTCGCAAAGGGTGCCGAAGGTATTCCGGATAGAAGACCGCGCAGTGAAAAAGCCTCGATCCCACGATCGAGGAAAGGAGGATCCAAAAGGCCAGATTGAGGATCTTCTCGGGGTCGAGGCCGGTGCGGACCGCCTCCCGCGCGGCGAGACTGATGCCCACCATGAAACCCACGGCCAGCATGACGCCATAGCTATGAATGCTCAGACCGAATGCCTGGATCATGATGGGATGCATGGCGTCTGGCGGCTCCTGGAACGGGCCCTTGGGGGTCTAGGGAAGGCACAAGAGAATGGAAGCGATTCTAAAGGATCGATCCCTTTTGTCAAGGGCGCCGATGGTTCGTGCCGATGTTTCGCTTGGGCTTCTGTTTCGATCGATCCTTGGGCTATACTGTCTCGGGATCGGAGATTTCGAAAATAGCGGCCGGGAAGGCCTTGGCCTTTGAAACCGGGGAAGCCTGAGGAGGGCGCGCAATGCGCTGCTTGGCGAGAATTGCGGGGGCCACGGTCCTCGTCTTGGTCGTGGCCGGATTCGTCTTTGCCGGCCAAATCTATCGCTGGACCGACGCACAAGGGACGAGTCATTTCACGGACGACCTCACCCAGGTCCCCCCGGCGCAACGGGACAAGGCCGAGATCCTGGACCTGCCGGACGGACCCGCGCCTCGCCCCCGTCCCTCGGAGGCCGAGGAGGACGCGGGGACGTCCTCGGGCGAGGAGTCCCGAAGCGACTTGGAGGAAATGGTCGTGGACCCTCTTGCCGCATGTCAGGGAGCTGTGCGTGGCGAGGCGATGGCGCTCAAGAAGCAGATGGATCGAGACACGAAGCGGCTCGCAGAGATCAACCGGGAGATTCACAGGACGGCGGTCTCCCGGGTGAAGAACGACCTTCAGAGAGAGCGGGCGGCTTTGAAAGATAGGCTCGAGCAAGCCAGGGCAAGGCTCGAGGGGGATCTTGCCGCTCGAGCCCGGGAGTGCCAGATGGAGCCGGATTGGTAGCTGGGCACAGGAGGCTTTTTCCCATGGCGGTTCGATCCGGCCTGCGAAAACCCCGGGCTCTGCAAAAAGGAGACTGGGTCGGCATAGCCGCCCCATCGAGTCCGTTCAATCCAGGGGCCTTTCGAAAGGGCGTGTCCTTTCTTGAATCGGCCGGCTTTCGGGTTCGCTTTCTGCCAGGGCTTGTTGCGCGCAGAAGGGGCTTTCTGGCAGGCGAGGACCGTGAGAGAGCCGAGGAACTGGAGGCCCTTTTCGAAGACAGGGAGGTCAAGGCCGTCTTTTCGGCTCGTGGAGGGTACGGCGCCCAGCGCCTTCTCGACAGGCTGGACCCCAAGGTCTTCCAGGCGAACCCGAAGCTTTTCGTCGGGTACAGCGACGTCACTTGCCTGCTCTCTTTTCTCGTGGATGTCTGCCGCCTGGTTTGCGTGCACGGGCCCCTGGTGACCGAAATGGGATGCCTGCCCCTTCGAACGCGGCGGCACCTCCTTCGGTGCCTGACGAAGGCTGAGCCGCTGGGTCCGCTCCCGCTTGAAAGGCCGAGATGGCTTCACAGGGGGCGCGTTCGTGCGCCGGTTGTGGGTGGGAACCTTTCTGTGATCGCCTCGGGGCTGGGGACTCCCTGGGAGCTGGAAACGGCCGGCCGAATCCTGTTCCTGGAGGATCGGGGCGAGAAGCCTTACCGGGTGGACCGGATGTTGGTTCAGCTCAAGCAGGCGGGCAAACTCGGAGCGGTCGCAGGACTGGTTTTCGGTCGCCTGGACGGCGCGGAAACCGGAAATGAGGCTGGCCGGGAGAAGAAACTGATGCGGGAGGTCGTGTTCGACCATGCGGCTGGCCTCGGCGTGCCAGTGCTGTGGGGGGCTCGGGCGGGCCACGGGGGAGCTCATTTTGCTTTGCCCCTGGGAGTCCTGGCTGAACTCGACAGCCGTAAAGGGTGCTTCTCGTTCCTGGAGCCGGCGGTTGAGGAGCCTGGATGAGCCGGCGAACAGGGTTGGAGCGGCTTGACCGCCTTCTGAAAAGTCGGGTCGAGCAAGAGCAGACTGTGCCCGGAGCCGTGGTGCTGGTCCGGTCGGGCCAGGAGGTGATCTTCCATGAGGCGTACGGCCTGAGGCAGAGGGAACCCCTGCGGCTTCCCATGACCCGGGAGACTTTGTTCGATCTGGCCTCTGTCACGAAATGCCTGGGGACCTCGTTGTGCGCCATGCGGCTCTGGGAGCGAAAGAGGCTGGATCTCGATCGTCCCATAGAAGGATTCCTTGAAGGACTCGGCACCAGCGGCAAAGGCGCGATCACTTGCCGTCATCTTCTTTCCCATTCGTCTGGATTCCCGCCTTGGAGGCCCTACTTTCAAGACTATCCAGAGGCGCGAAGCGACGTTCCCTGCGACGAGATCATCGCGAGGATTCTCGCCGAGCCTCTCGAGAGCGACCCTGGTTCCAGGGAGGTCTACTCGGACCTGGGCTTCATTCTGCTGGGCCGGATCCTGGAACGTCTCGCGGATGAACCCTTGGAGGAGCTGTTTCTCAACGCGGTGGCGCGGCCCTTGGGGTTGGAAAAGACCCGGTACAGAAGTTTGCGGGGGAAGCCCCAAGGGCCTGAAGGGGATTGGGGTGCGGACATTGCCGCCACGGAGCGCTGCCCCTGGAGGAAGAGGGTTCTTGTCGGAGAGGTCCACGACGAGAACTGCTATCTCATGGGCGGTGTGGCGGGCCATGCAGGCCTTTTTTCCACGGCCTGCGAAATGGACGAGATCCTGGCCCAGCTCCTGTCGGCCTGGGAAGGCAAGTCGTCCCTGTTCAGCCGGGAGGCAGTCCGGACCTTCTTGCGAAAGGGTGCGGCAGTGCCCGGCGGGACCTGGGGGCTTGGTTGGGATTCGCCCACCCCTGGGGGGTCGGCCTCGGGGAGACACTTTTCGTCCACGAGTTTTGGCCACAACGGGTTCACGGGGACCTCGGTGTGGATGGATCTGGAAAGGCGGATTACGGTTGTGCTGCTCACGAACCGGGTGCACCCGGACCGGACAAATCTTTCGATCCGAGCCCTTAGGCCCGAGGTGCACGACGCCGTCATGGAAGAAATCCTGCAGGGGTAGAAATCGGAGCCAGGCGTATGGAAAGCGGAGAATTTGGAGGTTTCGCGCAGGAGGATGGGTTGTCGGCGTCGTTGCCGGCCAGGGTCCACTTCATAGGCGTGTGCGGGACCGGTATGGGGGCGCTCGCTCTGCTGTTTCGGGAGAAAGGGGTGGCGGTGAGCGGGTCAGATCTTCAATCCTATCCGCCCATGGGAGACCTTCTTCGGGGAGCCGGTATCGACGTTCGGTTGGGCTACAAGCCCGAAAACCTGGACGGCGACGTGCAATACGTGGTCGTGGGCAACGCGGTTTCGAAGAACAATCCGGAGGTCGAGGAAACGATTCGCCGCGGGGTCCCTTACGGTTCTTTCCCCGAGTCTCTGTCTCGGTTCTTTCTCGCAGGCCGAGAGCCTGTCGTGGTTGTGGGCACCCATGGGAAGACGACCTCAACCGCGATGCTGGCCTGGATGCTGGACGCGGCCGGGCATCGCCCCGGATTTCTGGTCGGGGGGGAGCCCAGGAATTTTCCTTCGAGCAGTCGCTGCGGGACTGGACCGTTCTTCATCGTGGAAGGGGACGAGTACGACAGCGCGTTCTTCGACAAGGGACCGAAGTTTCTCCATTACCGACCGGTTTATGCCCTGTTCACCTCCCTGGAATACGATCACGCTGACATTTACCCGGACGAGGAATCCTTGAGGGGTCAATTCCTGCGGTTTGTGCAGAAAGTCCCGGCCCGAGGACTTGTCATGGTGTGCGCGGAGTACCCTGGGGCCGTTGAGATCGCTCGCCGCGGCGTCTGCAAGGTCGAAACCTACGGATTCGATTCGGACGCGGACTGGCGGGCAAGGATCGTCGAACAAGGCTCGGAGGGGTCCATTCTCGAGGTTTTCTGCAAGGGCGAACCCTTCGGGGTGTTTCGCTGCCGGTTGAGCGGCTCCCACAATGGCCTGAACGCGCTCGGAAGCGTGGCGCTTCTGAGTCGGATGGGGGTGCCTCGGGCGACGCTGCAGAGCGGGCTGGCGGGGTTCACAGGGGTGAGAAGAAGGCAGGAACTGCTGGGCGAGGCAGACGGCGTCGTTCTGGTGGATGATTTTGCCCACCATCCGACCGCGGTCCGAGAGACCCTCCGAGCCTTGCGGCACCGTTTCCCGGGCAGGCGGGTTGTGGCGGTTTACGAGCCGAGGACCCAGACGAGCCGCAGGGCCGTGTTCCAGAAGCAATACGCTGAAGCTTTCGAGGGAGCGGACCTTGTTTTGTGCTCCAGACTGTTTCGAGCCGACGCCGTGCCCGAGAAGGACCGGTTCAACCCGGAGCTTTGGGAGCAGGAGACGAGGCGCGCCGGCGTGCAAGCTTTCTACATTGGCGATATGGCCGCTCTGGAGGACTTCCTCGTCGAGAACGCACGGCCCGGCGATCTCGTGGTCTTCATGTCGAGCGGAGACTTCGAAGGTCTGCCGGCCCGAGTTCTCAGCCGCCTTAAGCGCCGTGGGGAAGGAAAACAACCTGGCTGAGCCTGGAACGCAGGCAGGTCCGACCCGTCGCTCGGGCTGAATGTCTCGACCCACGCCGGAACGGATCTGCCCGGGACGGAGGAACCATGGAGTCTGGGGCAAGGAAGGGGAGCGAAGAGGATCGAAAGATCCGGCAACTGCGCTTCGTTGCGGACCTCGTCTGTTCGATCCTTTACCAGGAAGACCTGACGTTCGAGGAGGCCCAAAAGATGATCACAGGCGTCAGGTCTTTTGCGCTCCACCTCTTCCCTGGAAAGGAAGAGACCTTTGACCTCATTTACGGGTCGAGGTTCCGCAGGATCCTTGTGGAAAGATTTTCGCTTTCCTGAACGAAAAATGCCATGGTCGGCGCTTCAGCCGTGCGTCCCGGTTCGGAGGTCCGACTCTTGGGTCTCAACGGAGGAGACCTCCTCATGATTGTCCTGAAGCCTGCGGAGTTCCTCAGGGAGAAGCAGGGAGGTGTCGAACCCCTTGGTTTCCTTCAGCTGCCGGTAGCACTCCTCGTGCCGCTCCAGACGTTTCTGGTGATACTCCACCCGTGCCCTTGAGGCGTCGAGGAAGTCCCGGATAACGTCCTTTTCGGCCTGGGTTTTTGCGTGTTCGAGTTCGATGAGCAATAGGTCGAGGAAACGCATCTCTCGCTTCAAATCCATCGGGATGAGCTTGAGTTCCTTCTTGAGGAGCCGAAGGCTCAAGGACACGCCATGGGAAGCGAGGGCGGACTTGCGATTGTTGCTCCGCTTTTTCGTATTCATTTTGACCGTCTCGGAGTTCGTGATATTTGCTTTTGCTGTCATGACATCTATGCAATCCATGTGCCAGTCTCGGATCGTTGTGTGTCTCGGCTCGGTCGGCGTAGCGCTCCGGCCATTGAGTTGGATGTAAAAAGTCGTGAGGATGTTCCCGGCCGGCCTGTCAGAATTGAGAGAGGCCAGCATACTTTCTGGAGGCACAGGCTTGGAGTCCTGGTTGCGGCCGGCTCGATCCTCCAGCCCGAGAAAAAGAGGAAGGCGAGGGAACGGGTAACGGCTTTTCAAGCCGATCCGGTGGGGAAAAGGGGGCCGATGGATCGAGGGGGCCAGGAACGGGGGCTAAGGCCTCTTTTTGGCCTTGCGGATCAGCAGCAGGGAGTTCCTCGCCCCTGGCACGGCCCCTCGGATCAGGAGGAGGTTCTGCTTGTCTCGGACCTCCACGATCCGCAAGTTCTGGACAGTCACGCGGGTTCCCCCGTATCGGCCCGCCATTTTGAGCCCCTTGATCGTGTGCTGGGGAAACCGGCAGCCAATAGAGCCTCCGTGCCGAAAATACTCGTGCGTGCCGTGGCTGGCAGGATAACCGCGGAAGTTGTGTCTGCGGATGACACCGGTGAACCCCCTGCCCTTGGACGTCCCGATCACGTCCACGATGTCGCCGGCTTTAAAGATGCTGGCGCGGACTTCTTGTCCCGGACTGTAATGGGAGAGTTCCTCATCGGCTACGCGGAATTCTCTGAGTGTCCGCAGCGGCGGTACGCCAGCCTTCTTGAGGTGACCCTTGAGGGGCTGGTTGGCCTTGCGTTCCGGGATCGGGTCGAAGCCGAGCTGCACGGCCGCGTAATGGTCGGTTCCGGGAGCCTTCACCTGTGTAACGAAACAGGGGCCCGCCTGAACGACCGTTATGGGGACAGGGTTTCCTTGAGAGTCGAAGATCTGGGTCATGCCCAGCTTTTTGCCGATGATTCCCAATGCCATCTTCTGGTTTCTCCATGGGGTAGAGAAAAAGCTCCGTCCCCGGGCGGCATGCGCGCGCCTCTGGACGGGTCGGACCTCCAAGAGGAAGGGAGGATGTGACCTAAAAACATATCTATTCTAGGAAGCTCCCGCAAAATGTCAAACTTATCCGGGTGAGGCAGGTCTGCGCCGCCACCAGCATCGGCCCAGGGGAGGCCACGTTATGGCTTATGAACGCAAAGATGCTTATTGGCGCAAAGCCAAGCAGGAAGGATACCGCTCGAGGGCTGCCTACAAGCTTCTCGAGCTCCAGAAGCGCTTCGGCGTGATCCGCAAAGGCCACAAGGTCCTTGACCTGGGATGCGCTCCCGGAGGCTGGCTCCAGGTGATCTCCGAGGCCGTGGGGCCGCACGGAAGAGTCGTGGGCGTCGATCGGGATCCTGTTTCGATGGCCGGGCTTCGGGCGAACGTAAGCGTTTTGAGGGGAGACGCTTCGGATCCAGAGGTTCTTGCCAAGGCCAAGGCGTCAATCGGCGGTCCAGTGGACGTGGTGACGAGCGACATGGCTCCGGACCTGAGCGGTGTGGGTTTCCGCGATCACGCAAGGAGCTGCGAGATTGTGAGGCTTGTTCTGCGGCTGTGCAGACAATGTCTTGTCCCGGGAGGGACTCTCCTGGCAAAGGTCTTCGAAGGCGAGGATCTGGAGGCCCTGGAGCAGGAGGTGGGAGCTGCTTTCCGGGAGGTCCGGCGCGTGGTTCCCCGGGCGAGCCGGAAGGCTTCCTCAGAGGTCTACCTTCTGGCAAGAGGGTACTGCCCCCAAGCGCTGGGTGATAGGGTTGATGGTCCCTGATCAAAGAAAACGAACGGCTAGGCCCCTGGCGAGGTCCCCGGATGGGGCTTTATGGGCCGGGAAAAGGCAGTTGCCGATGTCCGTGCGGCGAGAACAGGAGGCTGGCCGTCCGGCTGTGTTTTCAGTTCGTGGCGGCCCCTTGGGCTCAAAGCGAAGGGCGCCGTTCCCACGCTCCGGCCTGGTTCGCCGCTGGCCCTGGCTTTCCTTCGGCGGAGCCGCGTGATAAGGTGAAAGTTTGAAGCGCCCCTCGGCAGGAGGCAACCGTGGGCATGACATTGACTGAAAAGATCCTAGCTCTCCACGCTGGCCTGGAGACGGTCCGGCCGGGTGACTTGATCCTCGTGCGCGTGGATCTGGCCTTGGCCAACGATGTGACGGGCCCTCTGGCAATCGAACGGTTCCAGGAGATCGGAGTCGAAACCGTGTTCGACCGCGAACGGGTGGTTTTCGTGGCGGACCATTTCACGCCGAGCAAGGACGTGGCCTCGGCCAGACAGTGCCAGCAGCTTAGGAAGTTCGCTCGAGCCCAGGGATTGGTCCACTTTTATGAAGGGGGTGAAGCAGGGGTGGAACACGCCCTGCTTCCGGAAAAAGGGCTTATTGTTCCGGGTGACCTCGTGGTGGGCGCTGACAGCCACACCTGTACCTACGGGGCCCTCGGGGCCTTTGCCACAGGCGTGGGCAGCACGGACTTGGCGGCTGTCATGGCCTCGGGGGAGATCTGGTTGAGGGTTCCGGAAAGCGTGCGAATCCTCTTGAGAGGTGAACTGCGCGACTGGGTGGAGTCCAAGGACGTCATTCTTCACTTGATCGGGACCCTGGGGGTCGAGGGCGCCCGGTACTGCGCTTTGGAGTTCGACGGGCCCGCAGCCAGGGCCATGGGGATGGCGGCAAGGATGACGATGGCGAATATGGCGGTCGAAGCCGGTGCCAAGAACGGCATTTTCCCTGCGGATGAGGAGGTGGAACGGTACTTGCGCGGCCGCACGGACCGGAAGGGGATGTTCCTCCGGAGCGACGAGGATGCCCAATACAGGGAGACAAGGGAGATCGACGTTTCGACTCTCGAGCCGCTCGTCGCCATGCCCTTTTCCCCGGACCGGGTGATTCCGGTGCGGGAGGCGGGAAACATCCCGATCGACCAGGTCGTCATCGGGTCCTGCACCAACGGCAGAATTGAAGACATGCGGTCCGCCGCCAGGGTGTTGGCCGGCAGAAAAGCCGCCCCCACGGTTAGACTGCTGGTGTTCCCGGCCACGCAGGAGTGTTACCGGGCGGCCCTCGAGGAGGGTCTGCTGTCGGTGTTTTTGCGTGCTGGAGCCATCGTCGGGCCTCCCACCTGCGGTCCCTGCCTGGGCGGACATATGGGGATTCTGGCCGAGGGGGAAAGAGCCGTGGCGACCACGAACCGGAACTTTCCAGGCCGGATGGGAGCCATCGGAAGCGAGGTGTACCTCACGAACCCATCGGTGGCCGCGGCCAGTGCGGTCCTGGGCAGGCTGGGCACACCTGAAGAGCTGGGCGGGACATCGTGGCCCTGAGGTCGGATTGGGCGCGGTCCCGGGAAGAAACAGGAAAGAACAGGAAGAAAGGGAGAAGGGTGCTCCTTAAGGGAAGAGCCTGGAAGTTCGGTTCAAACATCGATACGGATGTCATTATTCCTGCTCGCTATCTGACGACCCACGATCCTGCCCTCTTGGCTCCTCACTGCATGGAGGGGGCGGATCCGGATTTCGCCCGCAAGTGCGCCCCGGGAGATATCCTGGTGGCCGAATGGAATTTCGGATGCGGTTCCTCCAGAGAACACGCTCCGATCGCGATTCGGGGACTCGGCGTGGCGTGCGTGGTGGCGAAGAGCTTTGCCCGGATTTTTTACAGGAACGCCTTCAACACGGGTTTGCCTCTTCTGGAAGTCCCCGGGACGGTTGTGGACGAAATCCAGAGCGGCGATTTGCTGGAAATCGACCTGGAGGCGAACCAACTGACGGTGAGTCCTTCGGGCAAGCGGTATCCGGTTCCGGCCATTCCGCCTTTCATGCGCGAACTGCTGGACGCGGGCGGGTTGATTCCCTTTGTTCGGAAACGGCTCAGGCAAGAAGGACGCTATCGCGAGACCTGACCGGTCCTTCCTGGAGATCGAGATGGGTGCCGTCACGAAGGCGCTTCGCGTATTGATTTTGCCCGGCGACGGGATCGGCCCCGAAGTCGTGGCCGTGGGCGAGAAGGTCCTCCTCAACGTGGGGCAGAAGTTCGCCTTGGACCTGGAAGTTGCCCATGGTGAAATCGGCCAAGGATGCGTCCTGCGCCACGGCGTGCCCCTGACCGAAGAGACCCTTCAAAAAGCCCTTGAGAGCGACGGCGTTCTGCTGGGAGCCGTGGGCGGATCCGACCCAGGCAGTCAGTCCTATGCGGTGCGGCCCGAGGCCGGTCTGTTGGCGATCCGAAAAGGGATGGGGCTTTATGCGAACTTGCGGCCTGTCCGGCTCATGGGCGCCCTTGTCGCCGCCTCGCCTTTGAAAGCCTCGGTCGTTGAGGGGGTTGACCTGCTGGTCGTGCGGGAGCTTCTGGGCGATGTCTATTTCGGTGAGCCAAGGGGCAGGAGGAAAAACCGCAAACGAGAGGAATACGCCTACAATACCATGCGGTATTCCCGCTCGGAGATCGAGCGCGTGGCCCGGGTGGCCTTTCAGATGGCAAGACAGAGGAAGGGCCGGGTCGTCTCGGTCGACAAGGCGAACGTCTTGGAGACCGGGCTGTTCTGGCGCGAGGTGGTCACCCGGGTCCAGGAAGAATTCCCGGACGTCCACCTCTCCCACCAATACGTGGACAACTGTGCGATGCAGTTGATTCGCGATCCCAGGCAGTTCGACGTCATCCTCACTAGCAACCTTTTCGGCGACATTCTCTCGGACGAGGCGTCCGTGCTGGCCGGATCCATCGGAATGCTCCCCTCAGCGAGCCTGGGCCTTCGGGGGGCCTTGTTCGAGCCGGTTCACGGCAGCGCGCCGGACATCGCGGGCCGGGATGTGGCCAACCCGCTGGCCACGGTGCTGAGCGTGGCCCTGATGTTCCGGTACGCCTTCGGTAGACCGGAAGCGGGCAGTCTCATCGAGAGGGCTGTCGAACAGGTGCTCCAAGAGGGGTATAGGACGGCCGACATCTACGCCGAAGGAACCCGGCGGGTAGGAACTCGGGAGATGGGGGAGGAGGTGCTCGCCAAGGTGGAAGAACTCTTCTGCTCCGGCCCTGCATGAGAAGACTTCGTCTGGATCTCGAATACGAAGGAACCCGCTACCACGGCTGGCAGATCCAGCCCAACGCTCCGACCATACAGGAGTGCGTCGAGCGGGCTCTTCGCATCGTGCTGAACGAGCCCTGCCGCGTGGTGGGGGCCGGAAGGACCGACGCGGGCGTGCATGCTGTCGGCCAGGTCGCGCACTTCGAAACGGATCGGGCCATCCCTGCCTCGGCTCTGCTTCGCGCCCTAAACAGCCTTCTGCCCCCCGACATTGCGGTCCGAGAAATCCGAGAAGTGCCAGAAACCTTTCATGCCCGCAAGTCGGCGGTACGCAAGCGCTATGTCTACTGGATTCTGAATGACCCGAGACGCTCTGCCCTGTGGGATCGGTTCTGCTGGCACGTGCCCGCTCCGGTCGATCTGTCTGCCATGGAGGCTGCGGCGGCGTTCTTGATCGGCAGGCACGACTTCTCCTCCTTTCGGGCCTCGGGCTGCGAGAGTGGGGACAACCCCGTGCGAGAGATCGAGTTGCTTCGGGTCGAGCCCTTGGAAGGTTCGTTTGTCCGGATTTCGGTGGAAGCCGCATCTTTCCTGCGTCACATGGTGCGGAACATGGTGGGCACTTTGGTGGAGGTCGGGCTGGGAAGAATCGGCGTCGACGACGTGCCGGTGATCCTTGAGGCCCGGGACCGCAGAAGGGGCGGCAGAGCCGCGCCGGGACGAGGCCTCTTCCTGGAGTGGGTTTGCTATGAAAGGACGTTGCAGGATCGGCCCGAAGACTCCTCGAGTGCGATGTTCGGGGGCCCCGGCGGCATGAGAGGGCGGCGCCGGGTTTTTTGCACGGGCGTTGACTTTTCGAGGCGGAGCGGCTAGTGTACATTCGTTTGGAGGAAGGATCGTTTGGAGTTCCGATACGAGCCTCGCCGGGAGCTTTCGGTTATGAAGACGTATTTCGCGCGGAAGGAAGAGGGCCTGGACAGAAAGTGGTACGTGATTGATGCAGACGGAAAGGTCCTCGGGAGACTGGCTTCGCGGGTCGCCAAGATATTGAGAGGCAAGGAGAAACCCCAGTTCACGCCCCATGTCGATACAGGGGATTTCGTGGTTGTCGTAAACGCCGAAAAAGTGAAGCTGACGGGAAAGAAGATGGCGGAGAAGATTTATTACCGCCATTCTGGATACATCGGAGGCTTAAAGGCCCGCACTGCCCAGGAATTGCTCGCCCAGAAGCCGGAGGAAATGATCCGGCTCGCGGTCAGGGGCATGCTTCCCAAGAACCGGTTGGGAAGGCAGTTGCTCGGGAAACTCAAAGTCTACAGGGGGGCAGAACATCCCCACGGGGCTCAGAAGCCCCTTCCCCTCGAACTGGACAGGGCCCCGTCCCGGTCCTGACGGGCAGGCGTGAGGGAGTTTCGTGTCTCGGTTGCGTTCGTGAACCCGGACAGAAGGACAAAGGATAGAGGATGGACAGAACAGGACAGGAACCCACTTACCCGATTCATGCCGTGGGCAAGAGGAAGTGTTCGATCGCCCGAGTGTGGATGCAGCCAGGGACAGGCAACTTTATCGTGAACCGGAGGCGGCTGGAGGAGTACTTCGGCCGGGAAACGCTGCGCATGGTTGTCAGGCAGCCTCTGGAACTCACAGGGACCGAGGGGCGCTTCGACTTCAGCGTCAACGTGGTCGGAGGGGGGATCTCCGGGCAGGCTGGCGCGATCAAGCATGGAATCTCCAAGGCCTTACTGATTGCTGATCCATCTTTGCGGCCGACTCTGAAAAAGGCCGGTTTCATCACCCGGGACTCGCGGATCAAGGAACGAAAGAAGTACGGTCTTCGGGGTGCCAGGGCCCGGTACCAGTATTCCAAGCGGTAACCCCTCTCTTCTGAAGGGAAAAGACAAGGCCCGGCGACGGGCCTTTTTTGTTTGGCTGCGGTGCCGCCAAAGGAGAAGTCGGTCATGGAATGTGTCGCCGTCATTCCGGCTCGCTACGCATCCACGAGGCTTCCCGGCAAGCCTTTGCGGGATCTTTGCGGCAAGCCGCTGATTCAGAGGGTTTACGAGCGGGTCTGCCGGGCAAAAGTGTTTTCCGAGGTTCTGGTGGCCACCGATTCGCCCGAGATCTACCGGTGCGTGGTGGACTTTGGTGGGCGGGCCGTCATGACGGATCCTGGGCACCGGAGCGGGACAGACAGGGTTGCTGAGGTGGCTCGGGGCCTTGAAACTGCGGTTGTCGTCAACGTGCAGGGGGATGAACCCTTTGTCCGGCCGGAGATGCTCGAAAGTCTATCTCGGTCCTTTTTGAAAGAAGAGCGGGCCGTGGTCGGGACGCTCCGCTGTCCTGTGCGGGACGAGCGGGAGATGACCGATCCAAATGTCGTCAAGGTCGTGATCGACGAGGCGGGCTACGCTCTGTATTTCTCTCGGTCGCCCATTCCCCACCGCAGGGGAGGAGGAGCCGGATCCGTTGACGGTCCCCAGGGGCTGTGTTACAAGCATGTGGGGATCTATGCGTACCGAAGGGATTTCCTGCTCCAATTCCCGGGCCTTCGGGTGACTTCTTTGGAAGAGGCGGAAAACCTCGAACAGCTTCGCGTTCTCGGGCACGGATTTCAGATCCGGGTGTACACGACAGAGTGGGAGACCTGGGGAATCGATACCGAGGAGGATCTCGAGAGGGCCCGGAGACTCTGGACGGATGGGTAAGGCCTCCCTGTGGTTCGACAGCCGATGCAGGAAGTTCCGCTCTCGCCCAATCGGAGGTTCCGGATGAAGTGCAGGTGAGCCCTCCCTGGGCCTGTGCGGGCCGTCTGCTCCCCTTCTGGTGGATTCTGTCAGATTCTCAGCCCGACTTCCCATCGCTTTTCGAATCGCGTAAATGCGGAGCAGCCAGCCAAAAAGGGGACGATGGTGCATCCCGTTCGGATAGGTGAATGGACCGTGGGCCAGGGGCATCCCCTTCTTGTGATCGCGGGTCCTTGCGTCATCGAGAGCGAGTCCCACGCCATGGCGATGGCCGAGTCGTTGAAGCGGTACGCCGACGAAGCCGGTCTGCCCTTTGTCTTCAAGGCCTCGTACGACAAGGCGAACCGAACGTCCCTCGGGTCTTTCCGGGGGCCGGGCCTGCGCGAAGGCCTGCGGATCTTGGAAAAAATCCGCCGCGAGACCGGATTGAAGGTTTTGAGCGACGTGCACCGAATCAGCGAAGTGAGCGAGGCTGCCTCGGTGCTGGATGTTCTCCAGACGCCCGCCTTCTTGTGCCGCCAGACGGACTTTCTGGTCGCTGTGGCGAGTGCCGGCAAGCCTGTGAACCTGAAGAAAGGGCAGTTCCTGGCGCCCTGGGACATGAAGCACGTGGTGGACAAGGTCCTTTCCACCGGGAACCGGAACATCTTGGTCACGGAGCGGGGGGTCTCATTCGGATACAATCAGCTTGTCAGCGACATGCGGTCTCTGCGGATCCTGAGGCAGATGGGCTATCCCGTGATTTTCGACGCCACCCACAGCGTCCAACTGCCCGGAGGCCAGGGAACATGCTCGGGCGGCCAGAGGGAATTCGTCCTCCCCCTGGCTCGGGCGGCCGTGGCCACGGGGGTGGACGGTCTTTTCGTCGAGGTCCACGACGATCCGGACCGGGCGCGGAGCGACGGGCCGAATTCCTATCCCCTTCGCGATTTTCCCCGTCTGTTGGAGCAGGTCCTGGAACTCCATGGGAAGGTAACGGAATGGGAGACAGACGAACCTCCGATGCCGTGAGGGATACGATTCTGGAAAAGGCCAGACGGGTCCTCGAGATCGAATCGAGAGCCATCCGGCTGCTGGAGGATCGGTTGGACGATTCCTTCTGCCGCGCTGTGGAGTTGCTGCAGGAGTGCAGGGGAAAGGTTGTGGTCACCGGGATTGGAAAGTCGGGCTTGATCTCCCAGAAAATCGCGGCCACCCTTGCGAGCACGGGCACGCCGGCGATCTTCCTTCACGCCGTGGAAGGGTTTCATGGAGACCTGGGCGTTCTGACGAGGCAGGACGTGGTCATCGCGGTTTCCAACAGCGGGGAAACCGAGGAGGTCACCCGGCTGCTGCCCCCGATCAAGAGGCTCGGCGTGCCTCTGATCGCGCTCACCGGAAAGCCCACGTCCACCCTGGCAAGACACAGCGATGTCGTGATTCACACCGGGGTCGAGGAAGAAGCCTGCCCTTTGAATCTGGTGCCCACGGCAAGCACAACGGCCGCCCTGGCGATGGGAGACGCCCTGGCGGTCGTGCTTTTGAGCCTCAGGGGGTTCCGGGAGGAAGATTTCGCTCTGCTTCACCCGGGCGGGGTGCTGGGCAGGAGGTTGCTCTATCGAGTGGAGGACCTGATGCACGTGGGGGAAGAGATTCCCTGGGTGCGCGAGGAGACTCTTCTTCGGGATGCCATTTACGTGATCAGCAGCAAGCGGCTCGGAGTGACCGGCGTCTTGGACGCAGAGGGAAGCCTCGTGGGAGTCATTACCGACGGAGACTTGCGAAGGGGACTGGAGAAAAAACCCGATCTGCTCAATCGGCAGGCCCGCGAACTCATGACCCGAAACCCCAAGAAAATCTGCAAGGGGGAGCTGGCTGCGCGCGCGCTGAGAATTATGGAGCAGCACGCCATTACCTCGCTTTTCGTCGTTGAATCCGAGGGAGAAAACAAGGCTGTCGGGATTCTTCATATCCACGACCTCCTGAAAGCCGGAATTGCCTAGCCGGGCCCTTGGAGTCCTGCGGAAGACAGAGGAAATCCCATGAGCCGAAGTTCCTCGAGTTCGGCATGAGTGGGCGTGCCGGCCGGGAAGGTGAGGGGCGACCTGCTGTACGGCCCAAGGGCCTGGGGGAGAGACCGGGGGAATCTGGATTCGGAGAGGAGGGATGCCTTCCAGATGAGAGGGAGGCGCGCGGATCGGGCAGGGGACCGGGAGGACGGGCGCGAATGCCTAGGCGAGTGGGCAGGAAAGACCGTTGGAGTCGGTTCCTGCAAAGACGAAAAAACGATCTCATTTTCGGATTGGCCGTTGCAGGGCTTTGGTTTTTTCGGGCTCTCCCCCAGGCCTTTGCGTTCAGGCTGGCCAGGTGGTTGGGCCGCATTTCGTATCATCTCCTGTCGCGGGAGCGGAAAAGGGCTCTGGAGCATCTTCGGATCGCCTTTCCCAGCGAAATGTCTGAGCGCCGGAGGCGGCAGATCGCTCGGAGAAGCTTCGAGCACCTGGCTTTGAACGCTGTGGAGCTGGCCCAGGGCAGGAGGATCCGGTCCCAACTCGATGCCCTCGTGAGGGTGGTGGGGCAGGAGCACTTGGACAACGCCTTGAGCCTGGGACAGGGCGTGCTTTGGATCACGGGCCACGTGGGCAACTGGGAGCTCTTGGCCTGGTACTGGGCGCACAAGGGATACAAACTTCGCGTGGTTGCCCGGGAAGTATACGACGCAAGATTGAACCGACTTCTGATGCGATTTCGCGAGGAGGCCGGCGTTCCCGTCATCCTGCGAGACTCTCCGAGCGCAGGCAGAGAGATCCTGAAGGCGCTCAAGAGAAAGGAATGTCTGGCCATGCTGATCGACCAGGACACCCGGGTCAAGGGCGTGATGGCCGACTTCTTTGGCCGCAAGGCGAATACGCCGGCTGGCCCGGCCCTGCTGGCCGTCAGGCAGGCGGTGCCGGTTGTGGCGGGTTTTATCCATAGGATCTCGGATTGCAAGCATGAGATCGTCATTTCTCCCCCGGTAGAGGTGATCCGGACCGGTGACCTGGAAGAGGATGTTCGGCTCAACACGGAAAGGTTCAACCGGATCCTGGAGGGGTACATCCGGGCTTATCCGGAGCAGTGGGTCTGGATGCACCGCCGGTGGAGGAGGCAGAAACCCTACCAGGCAGCAGGCGGAAGGGGCGCAAGGCGCTTCTCCGTAACCATTTGAATTTCTTTACATCCTTCCTGTGCACCTGTTATACTCGTGCCGGACCGAAGGGGTATTGTTTGTGAAGATCTTTCGGTGGTGTTTTTTGATTGCAATCTTGGCGGGCTTCGCCTGGCTCCTGGGCATTGTCAGCCGGGATGCGGAGCGAGGCCCTTCCCCGGAAACGTCTCCAGAGGCCTCCTTCGATGAAGATATAGGCGTGGAACATGTCGGATTTTCCGAGTGGAAGGGACCGAATCGGACATGGACGCTGGAAGCGCGGAGGATGAAGTATTACCATCACGAAAGGCGGGTCGATTTCGAAGAGGCGTCCGTATCCGTGCTGGACCCTGAGGGCGGGAGGTTTGACATACGGGCCGATCGGCTTCGGTACGAGGGGGAGACCGGAAATCTAGAGGCCGAGGGAAACGTTGAGGGGCGGAACGAACAGGGGTACGTGTTCCGTGCGCCACGACTCTCCTACGAGGCCGCCGAACGTCGAATCGCCACGATGGATAAAGTTACTCTCCGAAAGGACCGAATTTCCATTCAGGGTGTCGGGATGAAGGCCTCTCTTAAGGACCGGAAGCTCGAGCTTCTTTCCTCGGTCGAGGCTCGGCTTGTTCCCAATGGGTACGGGGAGGCCTCGGGACATGATTGAGAAACGTTCGGGCTGCTTCGTGAAATGGCTGCCTAAGACTCTTGGGATGGTTGTGGTCGGGATGTGGATAGGGGCAATTCCGGCCGCGGCGCCCGCAGTGGGGCAGGAGGCAGGCTCACCGGAGGGAGGCCACGGATTTCCGACCCGCGAGTCCCTCGAGAGAGAACTCGGCCGTGACGGCATTCATTTGAAGGAACCCGTGGACATCGGAGCTGAAAAGCTCAACGTGGATCTCGAGTCCCACACCATCGTGTTTGCGGGGAGCGTTCGCGTCCGGCAGGGGGATTTGCAGATGACGGCCCAAGAAGTGCGTGCCGTTTACGGGGACGACGTCAACGACATCGTGGAGCTTGCGGCCAGAGGGGATGTGACCGTCCAGAAGGGCGACAAGATGGCCTTTGGCCAGGAGGCGGTCTACGATCGCAGAAAGGCGACGATCCTTCTGACGGGGCAGCCCTATCTGAAACAAGGAGAGAACTATATCCGGGGAGACCGGATTCTCGTCAGGCTTGAAGAGGAACAGATGGAAGTTCAGGGCGACGTGAAGGCGGAGTTCCGCCCCCGCAGACCCGCCGAAACGCAGTCCCCCTGAAAGCGGGCGGGAAGGTCCGGATGCACTGCCTCGTTGCGGACTCGTTGACCAAAGCCTATCGTCGCCGGAAGGTTGTCGATGGGGTTTCTCTCGAAGTCAGGGCTGGAGAGATCGTGGGACTGCTCGGCCCGAACGGGGCTGGAAAGACGACGACCTTCCACATGATCGTGGGGATCACGAGGCCCGACGCGGGCAAAATCCTTCTGGACGGGGAGGAGATCACCGAACTTCCGATGTATCGGAGGGCGAGAAAGGGCATTCGCTATCTCCCGCAGGAAACATCGGTCTTCCGCAAGCTGACGGTGGAGGAAAATATCGAGCTCGTACTGGAGACGACCGAGCTCACGCGCGAGGAGAGGAAAAGACGCCTGGAGACCCTCCTGGAAGAGCTGGGGATCAGCCATGTGCGGAAGAGGAAAGCCTACCTGCTGTCCGGAGGGGAGCGCAGGAGAGTGGAGATCTGCCGGGCTCGGGTGATCGAACCGCACATCATGCTTCTCGACGAACCTTTCGCGGGCATCGACCCAATCGCGGTGGCGGATATCCAGCGGCTCATCCTGGAGCTCAAGGAGAAGGGAATCGGTGTCCTCATCACGGACCACAACGTGCGGGAGACCCTGGGTATCTGCGACAGGGCTTACATCCTGAGCCAAGGTGTCGTCCTGGAAGCTGGAGGTCGGGAGGCAATCGCTTCGAGCAAGAAGGCACGGGAAATCTATTTGGGAGAACAGTTTACCTTGTGACTCCGGTACGGGAAGCTTGGGGTAACCATGGCTTTTGAACTCAAGCAAAGCATGAAGCTGGTTCAGCAGTTGGTGATGACGCCCCAACTCCAGCAGGCGATCAAGCTGCTCCAGCTTTCCCGAATGGAGCTGGTCAACCTTGCGAACCAGGAACTCCAGGAGAATCCGGTCTTAGAGGAGGCGTCCCTCGAGGACTTGGAACGGCCCAGGGTTGAAGATCGGCAGGCTGAGTCCTCCACACAGGACCCGGAGGAACTGAAGGGGGCGGACGAAGGGCTGAAGGACATCAACTGGGACGAGTACATGCAGAACTACGAGTACTATCCCAGACCTGCCCAGCCCGCCGAGGAGAGAGGACGCGGGTACGAGGGAACCCTGACCAAGAAGACCTCCCTTGTGGATCATCTCTTGTGGCAGGTGCGGTTGAGCCGTTTTACGCCCGAGGAGGAAATGGCCGCCGAAATGATCGTGGGCAACCTGAACGAGGACGGGTACTTGGACTGCTCGCTGGAGGAAATCGCCCAAGCCTGCCAGCTCGATCTGCCCTTGGTGGAGGGTGTCCTAAGCCGGATTCAGGATTTCGATCCGACCGGCGTGGGGGCCAGAAACCTCCAGGAATGCCTGATCCTGCAGGCCAGAAAGCTTGGCGTCGGCCAGACGATCGTGGAGACGATCCTTCGAGATCATTTGTCGAGTCTGGAAAAGAAGCGCTACGACGTGATTGCCCGCAAAATGGGCGTGCCCCTCGAGGAAGTGTTGGCTGCGGTGCGGATCATCGTGAATCTCGACCCCAGGCCGGGGCGATCCTATTCCCGGGACGAGCCTCTGTATATCACGCCCGACGTCTACGTCTACAAAATCGACGACGAGTACGTGGTGGTCTTGAACGAGGACGGTCTGCCCAAACTCCGGATCAGTTCCTACTACAAGACCATCCTGTCCGGATGGCAAGGCACTCCGGACAGCACAAAGGAATACATCCAGGAAAAGCTGCGGTCCGCAGCCTGGCTGATCAAGAGCATTCATCAGCGCCAGCGAACGATTTACAAGGTAGCCTGTAGCATCGTGAAGTTCCAGAGGGAGTTCCTGGACAAGGGCATTGCCTATCTTCGTCCTCTTGTGCTCCGGGACGTGGCCGAAGACATCAACATGCACGAATCGACGATCAGCCGAGTCACGACGAACAAATACATGCATACGCCGCAAGGCATTTTGGAAATGAAGTATTTTTTCAAGAGCAGTATCCCCCAGAAGGCGGGGGAGAAAATCTCCTCAGAATCCGTCAAGGAAAAAATTCGGCAAATCATCGCCCGGGAAGATCCGCAAGCCCCGATCAGCGATCAAGAGATCGTCGAGCAGCTGAAGGCCTTGAACATCGACATCGCCAGGAGGACGGTCGCGAAATACAGGGAGAGCCTGGGCATTCTGCCGTCTACGATGCGGAAGAAGCTGTTTTGAGGCTTCAGGAGTGAACGCGAGCGTGGCAAAGGCGATAGGGCAAATCTTCGCCGCCTGCGGCCCCGGTTCGGAGGAGGGAGCGGCGGCCGGGATGCCCCGGGGGGGGTGTTTCAAACCGAGTTGCGAAAAGAGGGGATAGGGAATGCAAGTATCCGTCACGTTTCGGCGCATGGAAGGAGCGGAGGCCGTGAAGGAATATGCGGTCTCGAAAGTTGCCAAGATCAACAAGTACCTGTACCAGCCCGCAGAGGCGAGCATTGTCCTCACGCGGGAGAAGCACCGGATCATTGCGGAGATCAACGTGACGAGCCAACGGTTCTCTCTCAAGGGCCAGGAAGAGACAGAGGACGTTTATTCGGCCATTGACCTGGTAGTCGACAAGATCGAGCGGCAGCTTGTCAAACGCAAGGAGAAGATGAGAAGGCACAAGTCGGCCGCCGGGGAGCCTGGGCCTTCCGGGAGCGAGGGGCGCGAGTCCGGCGAAGGCGGGGAAGAGGCTGGCGTGCCGCGCATCGTGGAGACGAAGAGTTTTCCGGCCAAGCCCATGTCCCTTGAGGAGGCTGCGATGCAGATGCGGTTGGGGGGCGAGGGTTTCTTTGTCTTCACGAACGTCTCGTCCGGGGAGGTGAATGTGCTGTACGAAACCGAGGACGGCAATTACGGCGTTATGGTCCCGGGCAGAGAGTAGGGGCGGAAGGAGCGATTTGAGACAGGGGAGAGACGGCTTTCGGCCGGCCTGGAATGGACGAAGCTGTTGCCGGGGGACGTTCCTTGGCGGGTGGAGCCTACGAACCGGCTGACCACGGGTCAGCGATCAGGGAAGGTGGTGAGTCGGACATGAGGATGTCTGAACTCTTGGATCCCAGGGCGGTGGTGGCGGAGTTGAAGGCGAAAAGCAAGAAGGAGGTCCTGGAAGAACTCTGCGACAGGATCGTGGAGCTCCATCCGAGGTTGGATCGGGACCGTATGGTGGGGATTCTGCTCGACCGGGAAAAACTCGGTAGCACCGGCGTCGGCGAGGGGGTGGCCATCCCCCACGGTAAGATGGGGGAGTTGAACCGCCTGATCGCGTGTTTCGGAAGAAGTCTTCAGGGCCTCGATTTCCAGGCAGTGGACAGGATGCCTGTACGGCTGTTCTTTCTCCTGCTGGCGCCGGAGAATTCCGCCGGCGTTCACCTGAAGGCCTTGGCGAGGATTTCCAGACTCCTCAAACGGCCGAGTTTGAGAGAAGAACTCCTGGCAGCCCGGAACCGAGAAGAGATTTTCGCCATCCTGACCCGCGAGGACGCGGAGGAATCCCAGACCCCAGGCGGTTAGGCGACGGCGGAAGGTTCGGGCCTCTCTGTCCCTATCTCAGGGCGGGCATACATGCGGGTTGTCGTGATTACGGGGCTTTCCGGGTCCGGGAAAACTTCCGCCGTCCAGGCCATGGAGGACGTCGGATATTTTTGCGTGGACAACCTCCCCGTTCTGCTCCTGTCCGGCCTAGTGGATCTTCTCGCCTCCTCGGGCGATCCGATCCGGCGGCTTGCTGTCGTGATGGATCTTCGGGACGAACGGTTTGTCGCCGAGCACCGCCGGGTGTTCGATGAGCTGGAGAGGAAAGGTGTCCGGGTGGAAATCCTTTTCCTCGAGGCTTCGACTCCGGTCCTATTGCGGCGCTTCGAGGAGACCCGCAGAACCCATCCTCTCTCCGGGTCCAGGACTCTCGTGGAGGCGATCGAACTGGAGCGAAACCGGCTGGGACCTCTGCGGGAGATCGCGGAACGGGTACTGGACACCTCCCATTTCAACATCCACGCCCTTCGCCGGACCCTGCGAGAGCTGTATGGGGAGAAAGGAGAGACCGCGAAAGGTCTGCAGATCGAGTTGATTTCCTTCGGCTATGCCAAGGGGATTCCCCTTCACGCGGACATTGTGCTGGACGTGCGGTTCCTGCCCAATCCGCATTACGAACATGATTTGAAGGAAAAAAACGGGCGAGATCCTCGCGTGGTGGAATATATTCGGCAGGATCCCGCAGCGGCCCGCATCCTGGAGAAGCTTTTGGACTGGGTCCAGGAGATGGCGTTGGTGTACGCAGCCTCAGACCGGGCTTATTTCGTCCTGGCCGTGGGATGTACGGGAGGAAGGCACCGCTCGGTGGCTGTGGTCGCCCTCTTGGAGGAGCGGCTGAGGTCGAAGGGGTACCGCCCTTACGTCGTGCACCGGGACCTGTAAAGGGCACGAGGCACGAGAGTCTGGTTGAAGGGCGCCGCGGGCCAGGGAGAGTCGAATCTTTGCGCAGAGGGCTTCATCCTGTCTTCTAAAAAGCCCCAAAGGCCTCTCATGAGGGTACGGAAATGGTGGGAATTGTTCTCGTCGCGCACGGCAAGATCGCTGACGCTTTTCTCGATGCGGCCAGACAGATTCTGGGTGGCGCAGAGGCCGTGGCCGCTGTAAGCGTCCGCGCGCCGGCTGCGGAGAAGAGGGTCCTCGAGGAGATCGAGAGGGCCCGAAAGGAAGTGGATCGGGGTCGGGGGGTTCTTATCGTCACGGACATGTTCGGCGGGAGTCCCTGCAACATCAGCTTGTCGCTGCTGGGTGACCGACAAGTGGAAGTCTTGACGGGCCTGAACCTGGGCATGCTGCTGAAGATTCTGGCAAATCGAGACAAGGTGCCCCTGGCCGAGCTTGCCCAGATCGGCAGGGAATGCGGAGTTGAGCACATCTGGGTGGGTAGCGCGATCCTGGAAAAGGGGATGCCTGGCGGGAGCAACGGAGGAAGAGCATTTTCAGGGAAAACGGAACGGACGAAATGATCGTTAAGGATTTCGTCGTAACGAACCGTCTGGGCATCCACGCCAGGCCCGCCGCCCTGTTTGCCAAGGCAGCCAGTTCCTTTGCGAGCGATATCCGGGTCGTCAAGGACGGACTGGAGGTCAATGGCAAATCCATTATGGGCATCATGATGCTGGCGGCAGCCCAGGGGAATACCATCACCATCCGGGCGCAAGGCCCGGACGAGGGAGAGGCGATCCGGGTGCTGGGGGAGCTTCTGGAGAATCGGTTCGGTGAGGAATGAGTCGTGGCAAGGCGTGAGGAACAGAGACTGTGGGGGATTGGGGCCTCGGCGGGAATCGCGGAGGGGAAGGCCTATCTCCTGAACCGGAAGAAAGCGAAGCTCGTCAAGCGGTACGTATCTCGGGACCATGTGGATCATGAGGTCCAGCGGGTGCGGGAGGCCTTGGAAAAATCCAAGGCGGAACTGCGGAAGATCAAGTCGAACCTGCGGTACGAGGATGGCCATGAACACGTCTTCATTCTGGATTCCCACCTCATGATGCTCGAGGATCCGATGCTCCTGGAGAGTGTTTCGGAGATCATCCTGTCGGAAAGAAAAAACGCCGAGTGGGCTCTGCTGACTGCCTTCGAGAATCTCAAGAAGGTATTCAATGGAAGCGGCAGCGAATATCTTCGGGAAAGGAAGGCCGACTTCGACTACCTCTGCAACTGGATTCTGAAGCATCTGGCTGGCTGGGGCGAGGGAACCCTCCAGGATCTGCAGGAAAGGGTGATCGTGATCTCCCATTATCTTTCCCCTGCGGACACGGCCCAGATGGATCGCCAGAAGATCATGGGTTTTGTGACCGACCTCGGCGGCCGCACGTCTCACACGGCCATCTTGGCCAGGGCCATGAAAATCCCTGCCGTGGTCGGTGTCGAGAAGGCTACCGTGGAAATCGACGACGGGGATTGGGTCCTTCTGGACGGACGGGAAGGGTTGGTCATCGTCAACCCGGCGCCCGAGACGGTTGAACTCTACCGCAACAGGAACCTTCAGTACGGGGACCTCGAACGGGATTTGCTGAAAGATCGGGACCTGCCCGCCGAGACGCTGGACGGAAGACGGGTGCATCTTTTCGCCAACATCGAGATGGTGGAAGAGACCCAGGCCGTTCTCGACTACGGGGCAGAGGGGATCGGCCTCTACCGGACGGAATTCCTCTGCTTGAGCCAGGGCAGGATCCCCACGGAAGAAGAACATTTCCTGGTGTACAGGAACGTCGTGGAGCGCGTGGCTCCCCACCCGGTCACGATCCGAACCTTTGATTTCGGCTCCGACAAATCGCCGAATATTTCTTTCCTTCGACAGGAAGTCAACCCGGCCCTAGGCCTTCGTTCGATCCGGTACTGCCTTAAGGAGCCTGCCATCTTCAAAGATCAACTCAGGGCGATTCTGCGGGCAAGTTCCTACGGAAAGGTCCGGATCCTGTTTCCCATGGTCGCGGGCTTGTCGGAATTGAGGAAAGCCAAGGAACTGTACGAGGAGGCGAGGCGGGAGGTGAGGGCCCGGGGACAGGCTTTCGATCCCTCCCTGGAAGTCGGCATCATGATCGAAGTTCCCTCGGCAGCCCTCACCGCGGACCTTCTTGCCCGGCACGTCGATTTCTTCAGCGTCGGAACCAACGACCTCATTCAGTACTGCATGGCCATGGACCGGGTCAACAAGGAGGTGGCTTACTTGTACGAACCTCTCCACCCCTCGATCTTGCGGGTGCTGCGGTTCGTCGTGGAGGCGGGGCACGCTGCGGGAATCCCGGTCGGGATGTGCGGGGAGATGGCTTCGGATCCGAAATACATTTTCGTGTTGCTCGGGTTGGGCTTTGATCACTTCAGTATGGTGAGCTCGATGATCCCCTGGGTGAAACGGATTGTGCGGCGGTGCCGCCACGCCGATACCCACGAGCTCGTATCGCGGATGTTTGGAACGCAGGCCTGCGATGAAAATGAACGGGTTCTGGTCGACTGGATCCGGGAGAGACATCCGGAGCTCGCCGATTCGCTTCTTGCTGGCGCGGGCAGGTGAGTCCCTTTCGTCCGCAGAGACGGGTCTGCCAAGGAGAGAAGGAGAAAAAACGTGAATGACTATGATGTGCGGGATCTGGGATTGGCCGAGGAGGGCAGCGCCCGTATCGAATGGGCCGGGCGAAGCATGCCCGTGTTGCATCTCATCCGGGAGGGATTCGAGAAGGAAAAGCCCTTGGCCGGCTGCAGGATTGCGGCCTGCCTGCACGTGACGACCGAGACGGCCTGCCTGTTGACCACACTCAAGGCCGGAGGGGCTGATGTGGTCGTGTGCGCCTCCAACCCGCTCAGCACCCAGGACGACGTCGCCGCCTCTCTGGTGGTCCACTCGGGGATCCCCGTGTTCGCGCGCAAGGGAGAAGACCCGCAGACCTATTACGAGCACATCCGGGCCTGCCTGCGCACGGAGCCACACCTCACCCTGGATGACGGTGCCGATCTGGTCTCCACGATCCATAAGGAGCGCCAAGAACTGCTTGCGGGGATCATTGGCGGCACCGAGGAGACCACGACGGGCGTCATCCGGCTTCGAACCATGGCTGAAAGCGGCGTTCTCCGGTATCCGATCGTGGCCGTGAACGACGCCAGGACGAAACATCTGTTTGACAACCGGTATGGCACGGGCCAAAGCACGATCGACGGAATTCTGCGCGCGACGAACCGGCTCATCGCGGGATCGAGGTTCGTGGTGTGCGGATACGGATGGTGTGGGAGGGGGGTGGCGATGCGGGCCCGCGGGATGGGCGCGAGCGTGATCGTCACCGAGGTGGATCCGCTTCGCGCTTTGGAGGCCGTGCTGGACGGGTATCGGGTCATGCCCATGGAAGAAGCCGCGCGGGAGGGAGACTTCTTCTGCACGGTCACGGGGGACATTCGGGTCATCCGCAAGGAGCATTTCCTTCAGATGAAGGACGGGGCGATCGTATGCAACTCGGGCCACTTCAACGTCGAAGTGGATCTGGAGGGACTGGAGGAGATCAGCCAGTCGCGGCGGCCCCTGCGCGCCTTTGTGGAGGAATATCAGCTGACCAACGGGCGGAGAATCATCGTGCTGGGAGAGGGTCGGCTGATCAACCTGGCTTCGGCCGAGGGGCACCCATCGAGCGTGATGGATATGAGTTTCGCCAATCAGGCCCTGTGCGCCGCGTATCTGGTCGCCTCGCGGGGCAAGTTGGAAAACAAGGTCTACGGAGTCCCCAAGGACATCGACGATCGCATCGCCGCATTGAAGCTGGAATCCATGGGGATCCGAATCGACCGCCTCACCGAGGAACAACGAAAGTATCTGGCATCTTGGGAATTGGGCACCTGAGAGAATCTTCACCCAGATCCGGCGAGTGCTGGCAGATGATCCCCATCGTTTCGATCGTAGGCAGATCCGGAAGCGGGAAGACGACGCTGATCGAAGCCCTGGTCTCGAACCTGACCGCCCGGGGGTATCGGGTGGCTACGATCAAGCACGATGTGCACGGCTTTGAGATCGACCACGAAGGAAAAGACAGTTGGAGGCACAAACAGGCGGGCGCGGCAGTGGTCGTGTTGTCCTCGCCGAGGCGGATCGCTGTTGTCATGGATGTGGAGCGGGAGTGGGACCCAGGTGAAATGGGAATGTTTTGGACAGGCGGCGTGGATTTGGTTCTGACCGAAGGGTACAAAAGGGCCTGCTACCCGAAGATCGAGGTGAACCTGACCCGCGAGTCCGATCCATGGCTCTGTGCTGGGGAATCTTCCCTTGAGGCCGTGGTGTCGAACTGGAAGCCTACTCCGGCGCTGGCGGTTCCGTTTTTTCTCGGATCCGAAGTGAGCCGTCTTGCGGACTGGATGGAAGAAAGGTTTCTCGGAAGCAAAGCCGCCAGCGGGTGCGAGGTCCTCGTGGGGGACGAGCGGATTGCCCTCTCGCCGGGGGAGGCTGCGGCCTTGGAGAGTGCGGTGAAATCCTGGGTGGCCCGCCTGACGGGGAAAAAGGCGCCGGAGATCGTGGAGATCCGCTTTGGGGGGAGGGTGGGGGCATGTGGTTCGGGCCGGTAGTTCCCGGATGGTCCCGGTGGGTCGAAACGGCTTGTCCCCCGCGGTGCGGGACCGGCTCCTGGGTTCGAAGCGGACGGATGGCATGGCGATGAGCGAGTTGCAGGGCAGACCGGATTCGGGTAGTGTCCGGCTGCGGATGGTGAGTGGAGCCATTCTGGCAGGGGGAAGAAGCCGTCGCTTCGGACAGGACAAAGCGTTTGCGCTTTTGGGAGGCCGCCCTCTCATTGCCCATGTGTGTGGGGCTTTACGGATTGTCTGCTCCGAAGTCTTCGTGGTGGCGGATGGGCCTGAGCGGTTCGAAGGGCTTGGCGTTGCGGTCGTTTCGGATCTGGTGAAGGGAGCGGGGTCTCTGGGAGGGTTGTATACAGCCCTCATTCATGGCCGCCACGACATGTGTTTCGTTGTGGGTTGCGACATGCCTTTCCTTTGCCCAGGGCTGCTCGAAAGGATGAGCCGTCTGGCTGCAGGAACCGATGCGGTGGTCCCTGTGGTTCGGGGAGATCTCCAACCCCTTCACGCTCTTTACACGAGAAGGTGTCTTCCCCGGATCGAGAGAAGGATTCTGGAGGGAGATTTCAGAATCACAGGGGTTTTCTCGAAACGGTCCACGCTCCGTCTGGAGGAAAAGGATTGGAAGGACCTGGATCCTGCGGGGGCCAGTTTTTTCCGTGTGAATACCCCGGAAGCGCTTGAACGAGCCCGACAGATATGGGAGGGGAACGGGCAGGCACGGTTTTGGGAAGAGAACCCTTCCCTGCAAGGATAAGGAGGGACCTGTGGATACGGATGCGTTGGGCGTGATCGGTGGCAGCGGGCTCTATGAAATGGAGGGCCTGGAGGATGTAAGGTGGGTGAGGGTCGAAACGCCCTTTGGTCCTCCCTCGGACGAGTTCATGGTTGGCCGCTTGGCCGGAAAGACTCTGGTGTTCCTTCCCCGGCATGGCCGAGGCCATAGGATTTCCCCGTCTGAACTCAATGCGCGGGCGAATATCTTCGCCATGAAGACCCTGGGCGTCTCGAGGATCGTCTCGGTTAGCGCCGTCGGAAGTATGCGGGAAGGAATTCGTCCGGGCGACATCGTGGTCTGTGATCAGTTTTTCGACCGAACCCGGGGGCGGGCCTCTACCTTTTTTCAGGGCGGGATCGTGGCCCATGTGCATTTCGCCGATCCGGTCTGCCCGGAATTGAGCCGGATCCTGTACGATTCGGGGGTGGAAATCGGGGCGTCCATGCACTGGGGTGGCACGTACCTGGTCATGGAGGGGCCCCAATTCTCCACCCGGGCGGAATCCAGGATCTACCGGCAATGGGGGGTCGACGTCATAGGGATGACGAATCTGCCTGAGGCGAAACTGGCGCGGGAGGCCGAGATCTGCTACGCGACCCTTGCGCTCGCGACCGACTATGACTGCTGGCACGAGACCGAGGAGGATGTTTCGATCGACGCGGTGCTCGAGGTGATCCGCAAAAACGTCTCCACGGCCCGAAGCATCCTTCGCAAGGTCGTTGACAAGGTGGGCTCCCAGAGAACCTGCCCGTGTTCCAGGGCCCTGGAGAACGCCATCGTGACGGATCCGGATCAAATCCCGGAAAAAATCAAGCGAGATCTGGCGCCGCTCGTCGGACGGTACCTGCGAGGGTGAAAGAAGGGGCAGTCATGAGCCTTCTCGTCGTCGGGTCTGTCGCACTGGACACCGTTCGGACCCCGCACGGCCGGATCGAGGAGGGCCTCGGCGGGTCGGCGACGTATTTTTCCGTTGCGGCCGGGATGTTCCGCCCCGTCCGACTGGTGGCGGTCGTGGGGGAGGATTTCCCCGGCCGGCATGTCCGCTTTCTGGTGTCCCGTGGCGTGGATGTGCGAGGTCTCGAGAGAACGGCGGGGAGAACGTTCCGCTGGACAGGTGAATACACTGGCGACATGAATCAGGCGGAAACGCTGCGAACTGAGTTGAACGTGTTCGCTTCTTTCCGTCCCAAGATCCCCGATGTCTACAGGAAGTCGCGGGATGTGTTTCTGGCCAACATCGATCCGGACCTGCAGGCCGAGGTTCTGGATCAGATGGAGAATCCCCGTCTCGTGGGCTGCGACACCATGAATTACTGGATCGAGTCCAAGCGATCTGCCGTAAAGAAACTGCTCAGGCGCGTGCACTTCCTGCTGGTGAACGAAGCCGAGGCGCGACAACTCGCCGGAGAAGAGAACTTGATGAAGGCCGCCCGGGCTCTTCTTCGTATGGGACCCGGTGCCGTGGTGGTCAAGCGGGGCGAATACGGGGCCCTTCTGTTTCGGGAGCGCAGCACATGCTGGGTTCCGGCCTATCCGCTGGAGTGTGTTCGAGATCCCACGGGCGCCGGGGATTCGTTTGCGGGAGGCTTCATGGGGTACCTCAGTCGGTGCAGAGCGGTGGGGGAGCGGGAGATGCGGAAGGCGCTGGCTTTTGGAAGCGTTCTGGCTTCGTTCTGCGTTGAGGGCTTTAGTCTTCGGAGGCTCGGACGGGTGAGGCAGGAAGAACTCCACGCCCGGTACCGCACCTTCAGGGAATTGACGAGATTTTAGGGGCCCGGCATCAGACTGCGCGCTCGCGTAGCGGGGGCGGGCAGCCTTTGGGGAAGAGAAATCCATGGAAACGCCCGGGCAATGCCTGAAGAGGAGAAGGGAAGAGAGAGGACTGTCTGTTGAGGACGTTTCCCGCACCACCAAGATCGGCGTGGCCTATCTCCGGGCGATCGAAGAAGACCGTTACGAAGTTCTTCCTGCCGAGGTCTTTGCGGTCGGTTTTCTGAGGCAGTACGCGGCATCGGTGGGGCTAGACCCGGACGACATTGTCCTGCGCTATCGGGTGGCGAGAAAGCGGGCAGAGGCGAACCCCGGGGGACCGTCCCGTCCAGGAGGCGGGGTCGGTTTCAAGCGGGCCGCAGCGGTCTTGGTTTGCCTCTTGTTGGCTGTTGCCGGCCTTTGGTCGGTCTTCTCACGCCACGACGGTGAAGGTGGACACCAGAAGGTTCGGGCGATCCGGGCTCCCCGGGCCAGCCCGAGGGAAATCCGGAAGGCCCAAATCCGGCATGAGCTGGGCCTTGACAGGTTGGAGTCGGCTTTTGAAAGAGGCCAGGTAGGGGCCCCAGCCGAGTGGGGGGTGCCTGGAAGCGGCCGGGCGGAAGGGACGGAAAAGCGGGTGAACGTCGTAGTTCAGTCGGCGCGCAGAAACTGGATCTCTGTTGAGATGGACGGAGGCCCCTGGGTTGACAGGACGATCGAGCCCGGGGAAACGTGCGCTTTCAGCGCGAGCCGCTCCTTGCAACTGCGGATCGGGCATGGAGAGGGCGTAAAAGTTTTCTACGAGGGAAAGGTGTTGGAAAACCTTGGCGAAAAGGGGGCCATTCTTCACATGTCCTTCCCTCCCCGCACGGCAGGCCGGGAGGGATCCCCCTGGCTGTCCTCTCCGGATGAGGGGTGAGCATCTTGCCGAGATTCCGTGACTTGGCTTTTGTGCTGCGCCGGTGGGATGTGGGCGAGTCGGATCAGGTGCTGACGCTCCTTACAAAGGGAAGGGGAAGGGTTCGGGCGGTAGCAAAGGGATCCAAGAAAAGCCGGAGGCGCTTCGGGGGCCTTCTTTCGCCGTTTCTTCTTTTGGAGGTGGACTGCTTCGAGGCCCGGCAGCGAGAGTGGATGCGGGTCGAGAGTTGCGCGCTAGTTCGCCCCTACCCGCGCATCTCAGAAGATCTGGACCGTCTGGTGCTGGGAATGAGCCTCGTGGAGATCGTTGAGAAGGTGGTCCCGGAGGGACAAGAGGAAGAATCTTTCTTCGATCTTCTGAGCTGGGGATTCGAGTGGCTGGACAGTGACGAGGACCCGAGACCGGTGTTGGCTGCCTTTCTTCTTAAGACCTTGACGCGGATCGGTGTGCAGCCCCAGTTCGCCCTTTGTGTTCGCTGCCGAAAGAAGTTGCAGCCGAGGGGGCTGTTCGGCTTCTCTTTGCCTGAAGGGGGCGTGGTGTGCGGGAACTGCGCCCCCACGACGCCCGTTACGCACCGTGTGCCTGTCGCGACCCTGTCGATGCTGCACAGTTGGCTCGCAAAACCTCTCGATGCAGTTTGCTACCAAAAGGACTCTCCTGGCTCGGTACGCGAAGCGGAGGACCTTCTGACGGCTTTTCTGACCCACCATACCGGCAAGGAACTCCGTTCACTTCGGGTTCTGCGCAGAGTGGCTTCCGATCGCCTCCGAGCGGTTCGTCCCGTGACAGAGTCCGGGGTCAGTCTTAGAGAAAGGATGGAGGATCCAGCTTGTACGTGCAAGATCTGATGCTCTCGCTGAGTCGTTTTTGGGCGGAGAAAGGCTGCGTGGTCCAGCAGCCTTACGACATGGAGGTGGGGGCCGGGACGTTTCATCCGGCCACGTTTTTCCGAGTCCTTGGCCCCGAGCCCTGGAAAGTGGCGTTCGTCCAGCCTTCCCGAAGGCCGACGGACGGGCGGTATGGGCAGAACCCGAACAGGCTGCAGCACTACTATCAGTTCCAGGTGATCCTCAAACCCTCGCCCTCGGACGTCCTTGAGCAATACCTGGAGAGCCTGGAACGGATCGGGATCCCTTTGGGAGAGCACGATGTAAGGTTTGTCGAGGACGACTGGGAGTCCCCGACCTTGGGGGCCTGGGGCTTGGGCTGGGAGGTATGGCTCGACGGGATGGAGATCACACAGTTCACCTATTTCCAGCAGTCCGGGGGAATCGACCTGAAGCCGGTTTCGGCCGAGATCACATACGGGATTGAACGGATTGCGATGTACCTCCAGGAGAAGGACAACGTCTTTCATCTTCGGTGGAACGAAGAAACCACCTATGGGGACCTCCATCTCCAGGACGAGATTGAACATTCCCGCTACAACTTCGAGGAAGCCGACGTGGCGATGCTGCTGAGGCTGTTCGAGGTTTACGAAGGAGAGTCGGCGCGTCTGCTGGAAAAAGGCCTCGTGCTTCCTGCTTATGATTTCTGTCTGAAATGCTCCCACACGTTCAATCTGCTCGATGCCAGGGGGGCGATTGGAGTGGATGAGCGCACCCAGTATATCCACAGGGTGAGGGCTTTGGCGCAAGGGTGTGCCCGTTGTTACCTGGACGGGCGATCCCGGGATTCGGGCTGAAAGCGACCTTTCACGGGCAAGAGAGCGGACGATCGGATGGAAAAGGACTTCTTGTTTGAGGTCGGTACCGAGGAGGTTCCGTTCACGTTTTGGCCGGCCATGCTCGAGGCGGCCTCGCAATCGATTCAGGACCTGCTCGAAACGAACCGTCTTCGATACCGGAAAGCGGAGTTGAAGAGCACTCCGAGAAGACTGGCCTTGATCGTCACGGGTTTGGCAGATCGGCAGGATGCCCGGGTGCTGGAAATCACCGGGCCACCGCGTTCTCGAGCTTGGGACCCTTCCGGCCGGCCTACCGAGACCCTCGTGAAATTCTGCAGCCGGTATCAAGCCGACCCGGCCGACGTGTTCTGGGTCAAGAGGGAAAAAGGCGAGTACGCCTGCCTGCGGAAAACCGAAGCCGGTTGCAAGACCGAGGAGGTTCTGGCAGAGGCTCTCCCTGCCTGGCTTCTGGGCTTGCCGTTTCCCAAGTCCATGCGGTGGGGCGATCTGGACGTGCGCTTCGTGCGGCCCATCCGGTGGATTCTTGCGTTGTACGGGGAAAATGTTGTTCCCTTGCAGGTAGGAGACATAACGAGTTCGGACTGGACCTTGGGACATCGATTCCTGGGAGCCAGAGGCAAACTGCGGGTTGGAAGCGTAGCGGAGTACGAGGCCTGCCTAAAAGAGAATCGGGTGATCCTGGATCCCGAGGAACGAAGACGTCGGATCCTGGCCCAGGCGCAGCGCCTTGCAGACGAGGTGGGTGGAGAGGTCGTGGGGGACGAGGACCTCGTCTCTCAACTGGTTTGCCTGACCGAGTTCCCTGTACCGCTGCTGGGCGCTTTCGACCAGGCGTTTCTGTCCCTGCCGGAAGAAGTTCTCATTGCCACGATGCGGGACCATCAAAAATACTTTGCCGTCCGGCGAAAGGGACAAGACGGACTCCTTCCCTACTTTATCGCGACCGCCAACATCGAAAGCCCGGATATGGGGCTCATTCGGAAGGGAAACGAGAGAGTTTTGAAGGCCCGCCTGGAGGATGCGAAGTTCTTCTTCGAAGAGGACACGCGAAAGCCTCTGGAGGCAAACGTGGACCGCCTCCGGCACGTCATCTACCACAAGAAGCTCGGTTCCTCCTACGACAAGGTCCTTCGGATCCAGAGACTTGCGGAATTCTTGGCGGCTCGACTCTTGCCGGAGAAGATAGACATCGTGCGCCGGGCGGCATGGTTGTGCAAAGCGGATCTGGTCAGTCAGATGGTAGGGGAGTTCCCTGAGCTCCAGGGCACAATGGGCGCGATTTACGCTTCGCGATCAGGAGAACCGGCCGAGGTGGCAATGGCAATCCGTGAGCATTATGCTCCGGTGTCTGCAGAGGGAGACCTGCCGGCTTCGATGGCGGGGTGCCTGTTGAGCATAGCCGACAAGATCGACACCATTACGGGCTTCTTCGGGATCGGAACGCCAGTAAGCGGGACGTCCGACCCGTTCGGTCTCCGCAGAAGGGCCATCGGCATTTTGCGGATTCTGATGGACCGCCGCCTCGAGCTTTCTCTGCGTGAACTGATCCGGGAAAGCCTGGGCGTTTTAAGCGGCCTCCTCGTGAGGGAGCCTGAGGCTGTCGGAGCCGCGGTGGAAGATTTCGTTCTTTCGAGATTCGAGCAGATTCTTCTGGCCAGGGGATATGGACACGACACGGTGGCCGCTCTCCTTCCGAAGGCCTTGGACAACGTGCCCGACACGGTGCAGAGGGCTGAGACGCTGCAGGCGATGCGGGCCGATCCGAACTTCGAGAACGTCCTGCTCGGATGCAAGCGGGCCGTCAACATTCTTCATCAGGCCATGAAAGTGTACGGCTATGTCGGCAGCGGCGTTTCCGAGTCGCCGGACGCTTATGAGAAGGAGGCTGAAAAAGGATTGCTCCTGTCCGTCCTCAAATCCCGGGAAAGAGTGGCCCTTTGGATGGCCGAGAGAGCGTATGGAAAAGTTCTCGAGGAGTTGAGATCTCTTAAGGAGCCAATCGATAGATTCTTTGACGAGGTGATGGTTCTCGTGGACGATCGGCCCACCAGGGAAAGACGTCTGGCCCTTCTCTCCGAAATTGCCAATGTTTTTGGCATGTTCGCAGATTTTTCAAAGGTTTCACTTTAACATTATAATCGGAGGGAGCTATGGCTACGAAGAGAGCGAAGAAGGATGTGTATTTTTTCGGAGGCGGGAAGGCGGAAGGCAAGGCTGCTTGGAAGGAGCTTTTGGGAGGAAAAGGCGCAAATCTTGCTGAGATGACGAACCTGGGAATCCCCGTTCCCCCCGGCTTCACCATCACGACCGAAGTTTGCACCGCTTACTACGCAAACAAGAAAAAGTACCCTGCCGGTCTTCGAGAGCGAGTGCGTCTTGCCCTGTCCAAGATGGAGAAAATCATGGGACGGCGCTTTGGGGATCCCGAAGATCCGCTTCTCGTGTCGGTCCGATCCGGAGCTCGAAAGTCAATGCCGGGCATGATGGAGACGGTATTGAATATCGGCCTTACGTCCAAGACAATCCCCGGTCTGATCGCCAGGACCAACAACCCAAGGTTTGTCTACGACGCCTACCGAAGATTGATCATGATGTATTCCGACGTCGTCATGGAAAAGGCTGAAGGGATCGAGCCGGCGGACAACGAAGGAATCCGGCATCTCCTGGAGCAGGAAATGGACCGGATGAAGCAGTCCCGGGGGGCTCGGACCGACCTGGATCTCGGTGCCGAGGATTTGCGGGAGCTCGCGGAGATCTTCAAGGCCAAGGTCTTGGCCGTATTGGGGAGACCCTTTCCGGACGATGCAGAAGAGCAGCTGTGGGGCGGGATTGGAGCCGTCTTTCAGTCCTGGAATGGGAAAAGAGCGGTGGCCTACCGCAGGATCGAAGGGATCCCTGATGACTGGGGCACGGCGGTCAATGTCCAGGCCATGGTTTTCGGCAACACGGGCGAGAAGTCCGCTACAGGGGTGGCCTTTACGCGCAACCCGGCAACAGGAGAAAAGGTCTTTTACGGCGAATGGCTGCCGAATGCGCAGGGCGAGGATGTCGTTGCCGGCATTCGAACCCCGTACCCTCTCAACGAGGCGTGCAAGTCAGACGAAAACAGGCACCTGCCCTCCTTGGAGGAGGTCATGCCAGCCATCTACCGACAGTTGGTTCAGATCCGCGACAAGCTCGAGCGCCACTACAAGGATATGCAGGACATTGAGTTTACGATCGAAGACGGTCGGCTGTGGATGCTTCAGACACGGGATGGCAAAAGGACCGGGACCGCGGGCATCCGGATGGCCGTGGAAATGTGCAAGGAAAAACTTATTGATCGGAAGACCGCGTTGCTCCGGATCCGGCCGGAAAGCCTCGATGAGTTCCTGCATCCCATGATTGATCCGGAGGATGAGAAGACCCGGAAACCTCTGGCTAGAGGGCTTCCGGCCGGGCCAGGCGCTGCGAGCGGGCAGATCGTCCTGACTGCGGACCGGGCCGAGCAGTGGGCCAAAGAGGGAAAGAAAGTCGTGCTTGTCCGGAGCGAGACATCGCCCGAGGATGTCCACGGCATGCATGCGGCAGAGGCGATTTTGACGGCACGAGGGGGGATGACGAGTCACGCAGCCCTGGTGGCTAGGGGATGGGGAAAATGCTGTATTGTTGGCTGCGGCGCCATTACGATTCGTGACGAAAGCCGAGAGATCGAGGTGGGGGGCAGGATCCTGAAAGAAGGCGATGTAGTGACCTTGAACGGCACGAGAGGCCTTGTGTATGAAGGGGCTTTGAGGCTTCTGCCCGCCGACCCGGAAAAGAACGTCTACTACCGTCAGCTGATGAAGTGGGCCGACCAGGAAAGGCGGCTCGGAATCCGAACGAACGCAGACCGTCCGGAGGACGCCAGGAAGGCGCGGCAGTTCGGCGCCGAAGGCATCGGCCTGTGCCGGACCGAGCATATGTTTTTCAATCCCGAGCGAATCATGGCCATGCGGGAGATGATCGTGGCCGACACGGAGGAGCAGCGGCGCAAGGCCGTCATGAAGCTCCTGCCATACCAGAGGCAGGATTTTGAAGAAATCATGGAAGCGATGGAGGGCCTGCCCGTAACGATTCGGCTTCTGGATCCTCCCCTGCATGAATTCGTGAGCCTAGACCGGAAGCAGACCGAGGATCTTGCATCCCAATTGGGCTTGCCGGCCGAGAAACTGCAGGCGAGAATCGAACAGCTCCACGAACTCAACCCGATGCTGGGCCACCGGGGATGTCGTCTCGGGATTACCTATCCGGAAATTTCAGAGATGCAGGCGCGGGCGATCTTTGAAGCCGCTGCTTCCCTGCGAAAGAAGAAGAAAAGGGTCTTCCCCGAGGTCATGATTCCGCTGGTGGGATCGGAAAAGGAATTCCTCCACCAGAAGGAAATCGTGCTCAAGGTCGCCCGGGAGGTTCAGGCGGAGCAAGGGGTTCGGTTCCCCTTCCTGGTGGGAACCATGATCGAAATTCCAAGGGCTTGCGTTGTAGCGGGTAAAATTGCGGCTGAAGCTCAGTTTTTCTCGTTTGGGACAAACGACCTCACTCAAACCACCTTCGGATTTTCGCGAGACGATATTGGATCCTTCCTTCCCCATTATTTGGAAAAGAAGATCCTTCCCGAGGATCCCTTCCAGTCTCTGGATCAGGATGGGGTCGGAGAACTGGTCCGCATGGGAGTCGAGAGGGGGAGGAAGGTAAGGCCGGACCTCAAGGTGGGCGTCTGCGGCGAACACGGTGGAGACCCGAAGTCCATCGAGTTTTTCCATCGGGCCGGGCTGAACTACGTGAGCTGCTCTCCCTTCCGTGTTCCGATTGCCCGCCTTTCCGCTGCACAAGCGGCCTTGCGGGAAAAGAAGAAGAGCTGACAGATTTCTCCGACACTGCGACCGGGACTTCGGCCGGATAACGATCTGAGAAGCTTCCCTCTCTCGTGCCAGGGGGAAGCTTCTGCTTTTTTGTCTTCTTGCGTCGAAATGGGCGTCCGTCGGCCCTCCCTGCCGTGCACTACATATAGTGGTCCCACCCGAAATCAATACCTCAGATTGTATTTTTCTCTTTACATACAGGGCGAAAGTCATTATAGTGAGATGAAATTTCTCAGGAGAGGCAGGCTCGCATGCGCATAAAGAGCATACGAATCCAGGGGTTTAAATCTTTTTATAACGAGGTTGAACTCAGATTCCGAGACGGGATTTGCGCCATTGTCGGACCGAACGGATGCGGCAAGAGCAACATCCTCGATGCCATTCGATGGGTCTTGGGAGAACAAAATCCGAGAAAACTGCGCGGCAAGAATATGGAGGATGTTCTCTTTAACGGAACCGACCAGATTCCAGCGAGCGGCATGGCCCGGGTCAGCCTTTCCTTTACGCCCTACCGTGGATCCTTTCCTTATCCCTACACCGAGTACGAAGAACTTTGCATTGAGCGCTTCCTGTATCGTACCGGAGAAAGTGAATATCGCATCAACCAAATGCCCGTGCGCCTCAAAGACGTTTTGGATCTGTTTCTGGACACCGGCAGCGGATCGCGTGCCTACTCGATTATCCCCCAGGGATACGTGGCGGAAATCATAAGTGCCACGCCCGAGCAGAAACGGCTCTTTGTGGAAGAGGCCGCGGGGATCGTGAAGTACAAGAACCGCAAAACGGCCGCTCTCAAGAAGATCGAGGCGACCCGGGAAAACATGCGGCACATTGAGGCGATTCTCAGCGAGATCCGGAGGCAGATGAACGCCCTCAAGCGGCAGGCCCAGAAGGCCAGGCGGTACTGCGATCTCAAGGAACAGATCAAGGACCTAGAGGTCCGGCTTCTTTCGGGGGAGTACGCAAGCCTGGAGAAGAAGAGCCTTGCGTTGGCCTCGGAAAAGGAGGAAGTCGAAAAGAATCTGGCAAAGCTCATTGCGGAGGAGGCCAGGCTCGATGCCGAGGTCGAACAGGTGCGCACGGAGCTTGTGAGTTGCGGCAAGCGGGCCGAGGAAAAGAGAGCGCTTCTGTCGGATCGCGTTCTGGAACGCAATCGGCTCGAGAGCAAGCGGGGTTACCTGAAGCAGTCCCTGGAGGATCTGGAGAAGAACACGGGGGAAGGGTGGAAAAGTCTGGAGGATCTTAGAAGGCAACTGGCGGACACGGAGACGGAGCAGAGGGAACTCGAGGAGCAAACCCAAGCGGCCGCGACCCAGTCGCGACGATACGAGAGGGAGCTGGAAGAGACGAGGGCGAGGTACAAGGACGCCTGCAACCGAGAGAAGGATGTTCTGGAGCGGCTCGAAAGGACCAAAGGCACCCTGTTCGACTGCATGACGAAGAAAGCCGAGATCCGGAACAAACAGGCGGCGCTTCAGGAGAGGGCCAAGGATCTGCAAAGGAGAATCGACCAGGGCAAGGCGGAGATCGGCGCACTCCGAAAGGAGACGGAGGACGTTCTGGCCCGGCACAGGGAAAGCGAGGCCAAGCGGGAGCAGTTGAGACGGCAACGGGGGCTCCTCTTGCTGCAAAAGGCGGCGTGCGTGTTCTACGGGAAGACGCTCGAAGGGGAGATTCGGGATCTCGGGCAGAGAGCGGAGACCCTCCAGGAGACCTTGCACAGAAAGCGCTCTCGACTTGTCTCGCTTCGGGAACTAGAAGAGAGTTACGAGGGATATCAGGATGGTGTGAAAGCCATCATGCACAGAAGGCGTGAGGACGAAGACCTTCGGTCCGCGGTTCTTGGGATGGTGGCGGATGTGATCGAGACGGACCGGGAATACGAGACGGCCCTGGAGTCGGTGCTGGGCGACAGGCTCCAGTACATGATCGTCGAACAGCAGCAAGACGGCTTGCAGGCCATCCAGTACCTGAAAAGTCAGACCCTGGGGCGGGGGAGCTTCATCCCCCTGGAATTGCGCGTGCACCCGGCACGGCTGGACGATGACGGGGAGAAGAGTTCGGCCGTTCCGATGATGGATCTCGTGCGGGTCAAGGAGGGGTACGAGAAAGTTGCCCACTACCTTTTGGGGGATGTGATCTTCGTGCCGGATCTTGATCTTGGCCTCGCCAGGTGGAGAGAGAACGGGCGACACGAAAGGATCGTGACTCGGGAGGGAGATCTCATCGACCCTTCGGGAGTCATCACGGGGGGCAGGACGAACGGAGCCACGGAAGCAAGATTTTTCCGAACGAAAAGGGAAATTCGAGAGCTCGAGGCGGAAGTGGAAGCCCTCGAGGCCGAGTATGGCAGATGCAAGGGTCTGCTGGAACAGGCCCAGCGCAGGCTCAGGATCAACACGGGGGATTTCGAGAGGATCCATGAGGCCATGCGGAGCCTCGACATGGAGATCTGGAAGGCCGAAAGGGACTGCCAGCAGGCTCTGGAGGCTGTGAAAAAGAATGAGCACCGCCTCCAGATTCTCGAGGGCGAAGGCCGCCTCTTTGAAGCCGAATGGACCGAATGCGGCCAGCAGGAGGAAGCCTGTCTTCTGGAGGCGTCCCGGTTGGAGGAGAGGCTATCCGGAGAGGAAAAAGAACTTTCCGACGCTTCTGAACACGCTCGCGAATGGAGCCGAAATCGGGAGGCTCTTCGGGAGGAACTCGGCAAGAAAGAGATCGAGTTCGAGCTGGTGCGGGAGCGGCTCAGCCATCTCCTGGCCCGCAAGAGTGAGATAGAGGCCAGGTTGGGAACGCTGCGCGCTGCAACGGCAGCCAAAGAGAACGAATGCCTGCTGAACCAGGAAAAGGCTTCCTCGATGCGCCTCGAACTGAAGACGACGGAGGAGGAACTGGTCGCGATCGAAGCCGCACGGCAAAGCCTGGAGACTGAGCTTCGGGAACTCCAAGGCGCCATGGAGAGCCAGAATGCTTCGGCTCATGAGTTGGATCAGAGGCTTCGGGCTCTGAGAAAGGACCTCGAGGAATGTCGCAGGATGCGGGAGGATCTGCAGCTCAAACTGGCCGAGGTCGGCCTGAGAAAGGACAATCTGAGGGAGCAGTTGTTTGAGAAATACGGAATGGCCATCTCGGAGGTCGGGATGGAGGGCGACGGGGATATGCCCGCAAGCGAGATGCGTGAGAAGCTGGATGGATTGTACGCAGCCCTGCAGGGCCTTGGGGAGGTCAATCCTGCGGCAATCGAGGAGTTCGAGGAGCTGGAAAGGCGGAACGCGTTTTATCAAGAACAATATGAGGACCTCCAGACGTCTCTGGAGGCTCTTCAGCGATTGATCCAGAAGATCAATCGGATTAGCCGGGCTCGCTTCTTGGAGGCCTTCGATGGGATCAACCGGCAATTCCAGGCGGTCTTCCCCAAACTGTTCAACGGAGGAAAGGCCTGCCTTAGAATGGAGGAGGGCAAAGGGCCGCTCGAAGCCGGAATCGAGATCATCGCCCAGCCGCCGGGCAAAAAGCTGCAGAACATTCATCTGTTGTCCGGCGGGGAGAAGACTCTTGCCGCCCTAGCCCTTATCTTGGCCCTGTTTCAATACAAACCGAGCCCCTTCTGCATCCTGGATGAGGTGGATGCGGCCCTAGATGACACGAACGTGGCTCGCTTCAGCCAAGTCGTGCAGGAGATCTCTCGGTCTGTCCAGTTTATCTTGATCACCCATAACAAGCAGACGATGGAGATTGCCGACACGTTGTTTGGCGTTACCATGGAGTCTCCGGGCGTCTCGAGCGTCGTCTCGGTTCAGGTCCAGTAGATCGTTTCGGGAACAACAGGATCGTTTTCTCTTCTTCCCCGTTTGAGCGGGACCTGCGATCTTTTGCTCTCGTCCGTTTTTCGTTCACCTTTGGAGGAATGTGGCCCATGAAAGGGCTTTGTGCATTTCTGGCGGAAAGGACGGGGATTGCCTGCGGCGGGTTTGCGGAAAGTCCGATTTGGTTGGTCCTAGGGGTGACGCTGCTCGTTGTTCTTGTTGCGGGCTTCCTTGCCGTCAAGAGGGTTCTGCGGAGGCGACAAGAATCCGACTCCTCGCAAGGGGGGGCCGGGCAGGGAGAGCCTCTGCGCCAAGAGCAGGATACGAGGAGGCCCCTCTTGGAAGAGGCCGGCCAGGGGGACAACTCCCCTCCGCTACTGGCTGTGGAGCAGAGAGAATCAGGTTTGCTGGAGTCCGAACGCATGGAGGCTGCGGAGGGGCCGGAATCTTCTGATTTGGAGCCGGGCCCCGGGGTGCCTTTCGTGGATCGGCTCCGCGCGAGGCTCGAAAGGACTCAGGAGCAGTTCATCGGGAGGATCGACCGGCTCCTGCTGAGGCGGAAGTCGTTGGATTCGGGAATGCTGGAAGACCTCGAGGAGATCCTTGTGGAGGCGGATCTCGGATTGAAGACGACCCGCGCATTGTTGGAGGAACTGGAAAAGGCGCTCTCGCAAGGGGGTGTGGAAGGCGGGGATCTGGTGGGCTTTCTTAAGAGCAGGATCCTTGGGGTTCTTTCCGTCCCTTGCGAGCCCATGGATGTGGGCCGGGACAAACCCTTTGTCATCATGGTGGTCGGAGTGAATGGTGTGGGGAAGACGACCACGATTGGCAAGCTCGCCGGCCAATTCGCGAGGCAGGGCCGGAAGGTCATGCTCGTGGCCGCCGATACTTTTCGAGCGGCGGCCATTGAACAATTGGAGATCTGGAGCCATCGGACCGGGTCGGATTTCGTTCGGCACAAGGCTGGCGCGGATCCAGGTGGAGTGGTCTTTGACGCCATGCGGGCTGCCGAGGCCAGGGGGACGGATGTGGTGATGGTCGACACCGCTGGTAGACTCCACACCAAAACGAACCTAATGGAAGAACTAAAAAAAATAAAACGGGTTATGCAGAAACAGCGCTCCGATGCACCCCATGAAATCCTTCTTGTGGTCGACGCAACCACCGGCCAGAACGCGATCCAGCAGGCCAGGGTCTTTCACGAAGCCTTGGACGTGACGGGGGTCGTCCTGACCAAATTGGACGGATCTGCCAAAGGGGGAGTGATCGTTGGAATCGTCCATGAACTGCAACTGCCGGTTCGGTACATCGGCATCGGAGAAAAAGAGGAAGATCTGGCCGACTTCGAACCTCTTGATTTCGTGGAGGCCCTTTTTCACAAGGATGCCGCTGGATATATCCAGTGAAGGATCTGGATGGTTTGCGGGTTGTAGAGCCTGAAGGGAGGGGGACAGATCCGGTTTTTCGAGTCGCGCCGTCACTGGCGGAGCGTGCAGAGGGGCAGAGGGTCGGCTCCCTGGCAAGGGAACTGGGGGACCCGCGGACAAGTTGACAGGCTTTGGGAATCCCCCTATCCTTTTCTTGATGTTTTCCAACGGGTGAGAGGACATTGCCTATGGATCTTCAGAGCTTTGACCAATTGGAAAAGCGAATTGAGGAGCTGACCCAACGCTTCGTCGCTTTGAAAGAGGAGCATCAGAGAACGCTGCAAGAGCTTAGCTTGAAAGAGAAGCAGATTGAGGAATTGAGCGGCAAAATCAGCGAGTTCGACCGGACCAAGGCCCAGGTGCATTCCAGGATTGAAAGTATTCTGAAACGTTTGGAGCTTTTACAGAGCCAATCTGGTTTGTAGAGGGTCCTGCGACCCGGGGCCCTTGGAGGTCTTACGAAATCCAAGAGGCTCGCGGCGCTTTCAGCCCCGCTTTTTGTGAGGTGGAGGCTTGAAAAAGACCATAGAGGTGCAAATCCTCGGGCAAAGGATTCGTGTCCGCCATGAGGACGAGGGCTATATTCGGAAGCTGGAGACCTTCATCAACGAGAAGATCCGCATGCACGAGGGGGACGCCAAGAGCTCTTCGGGTCTTCATGCGGCCCTTCGGGGGATGATTACGCTGGCGGACGAGTTTTTCTCTTTGCGTCTGGAGAAGGAACAGCTGGAAAGACAGGTTGAGGACAAGGCTAGGAAGTTGATCGATCTTATCGATGAAAGGGCCGTCTTGACGGAGGACGGCTGAGAACGGGGTTCCCAAAGGGAGGATAAGCGAAAGAAGGTTGCATGAGCGGGTATATTGGGATTGCCGCACTTCGGATCGTTTTGATGCGCGTATGCGCCCTGTTGCGCGGGTGGTCGCCGATGTCCGGGTTCACCCGAATCCAGATGGCATGGAGAGCAACGGGTTGCGGTCGTTTTCGGGATGGCAGGCTGTGGATGTGGACGGATCAGGACAGGAAGCGAAGGGGTGCCTGCCGGACGTTGCAGTTTGATCCTTACAGGGTAAGCAATGTCGCGCCTGCTTGTCTTCGTGGTGGAGGACGCTGGGAGAGGGGAAGCCATAGAAAGGAACAGCGCAAAGTTCACGGACATCTCGAAGGCCGAATCCTCGCGGACCTGAGGATGCGCTCTTGCTCCCCCTGCCTCACCGATCTGCCCCAAGAACGGACGCAGCCGGATCCGGTTTGAGACGATCTTTTTTCTTCGCCTGCTCTCACCTCTTTCCTTCCTTCCGACCGTAAGTGAAATCTTTTTCGCCCATTGGATTGGCGGCGTGTTCCGTCCGTTGGGCTCCAGCAGAAGGAGGTGATTCGTTTGCTTTCGACATTGATTTGGACGCTGCTGGTACTGGCTGTCGGCTGCGCTGGCGGTTTTTTCGTAGGCAACCTCTACCGCAAGAGGTTGTATGACGCCGAAGTGGCTTCTTCAGGGGATTTGGCGAAGAAGCTCCTGGAAAATGCGAGAAAAGAAGCGGAGAACATCAAGAAGGAAGCCAAGATCCAGGCGAAAGACGAGATTTTCAGAGCTCAGGCCGAGTTTGAACAGGAGACGAAGGAAAGGAGGGCTGAGCTGCAGCGGTTGGAGAAGAGGTTGCTCCAGAAGGAGGAGAACTTCGAGAAGAAAATGGAGCTGTTGGACAAGAAGGAATTCGACCTCACCAAGAGGGAAAGAAGAATCTACAAGGTCGAAAAGGCGCTGGAGGAAAAGGGGGCTCAGCTTCAGAACAGTCTCGAAGAGGCTCGTGCGAAGTTGGAGAGGATCGCGGGGATTACCAAGGAAGAGGCGAAGAGCATGTTGATGGAGTCTCTCCTTGAAGAAGTAAAACACGAGTCTGCAAAACACATCAAGCAAATCGAGGACAGAACCCGGGAAATCGCGGATAAGAAGGCGAAAGAAATCCTCGCTCTGGCCATCCAGAGATACGGGGGGGACTATGTGGCCGAAAGGACGGTATCGATTGTGAATCTGCCCAACGAGGAAATGAAAGGGCGGATCATCGGCCGCGAAGGAAGGAATATCCGGGCCTTGGAGGCGATCACAGGGGTGGATCTGATTATCGACGACACGCCGGAGGCCGTTATCTTGTCCGCTCACAATCCCATCCGGAGGGAAGTGGCGAAGATCAGCCTGGAGAGATTGATTTCGGACGGCAGGATTCACCCGGCTCGGATCGAGGAAGTGGTCAAGAAGGTCGAGGAGGAAATGGAGGAGACGATCCGGGAGATCGGAGAGCAGGCTACCTTCGACGTGGGAGTCCACGGGATCCATCCGGAGATCATCAAGCTCCTGGGGAGATTGAAATACAGAACGAGCTTTGGCCAAAACGTGTTGCAGCACTCGATTGAGGGGGCTTTTCTGTGCGGAATCATGGCTGCTGAACTGGGGCTGGACGTAAAGGAAGCCAAGCGGGCGGCCTTGCTCCACGATATCGGCAAGGCTGTGGACCATGAGGTGGAAGGGTCCCATGCCATGATCGGCGCAGACCTCGCCCGAAAATACGGCGAAAGCGACGCGATCGTCAACGCCATTGCTGCCCACCACGAGGAGGTGAAGCCTGAATCCATTCTTCCGTTGCTGGTACAGGCTGCGGACGCCCTGTCTGGGGCCCGCCCCGGTGCACGAAGGGAAATGCTCGAAACCTACGTCAAAAGGCTGGAGGATCTGGAGAGGATCGCCCAATCGTTC
>Ga0101944_10000425_pt1:102500-125478 | contig 125478 bp, 117 predicted proteins | sample DewCreD2012metaG_FD_75245 | JGI IMG/M metagenome (GOLD analysis project Ga0101944, IMG submission 75245) | Hot spring sediment bacterial and archeal communities from British Columbia, Canada, to study Microbial Dark Matter (Phase II) - Dewar... ...
AGGTATTGACTGCAGATCTCAGCCAACTTGCCAAAAGCCACAATCCTGTGCCATTCGGTCTTGACTTCCCTCTGACCGTCCTTGTTCGTCCACACCTCATTTGTGGCAAGGGTGAAACTCGCGATGGCCGTGCCGCTGGGGGTGTGGCGCAGTTCAGGGTCCCTTCCAAGATTGCCAACCAGAATGACTTTGTTAACGCTCCCCACGGAGTCCTCCTATTTGCTGGAGACGCTGAGAAAGCTCTCTCAAAGGCTATTCAAGGCAAAAGGCAAAGTCAAACAAAACTTCCGAAAGGTTTTCGCGATACTTCAGGAGCCGAAATCGCCCTGGCAGGTATTGAATGTACGTTTGCGAGTCGGCCCAGCTTCCCGGATTTAGATATAATTTTTTCTTTCCTCGGACTGTGAGAACTCTCCACTCGACGACATGGGAATGGCCGAGGAGAATGGCGTCAACAGGGCCTCTCAGCCGGGTTCTGGCATACTGAAGATGTGCGGCCCGAGCCACTCGGACCGCCCTTGGATCGGGGGTCCCTCCCGCAACTCGTGCCAAGGTGCGAGCGGTCCAGAGAGAGGCGGAAGGCCCGATGAAGGTCAGGAGCTTTTCCGTCCAAGGGCTCCGCAGGAGGGTTCTCAGGATCTGATAGCCTCGGTCCCGCTTGTTGATCTGATCTCCGTGGGAGGCAACAAACCGGTACCCATCCCACGAAAAGACGGCTTCGTCCCCAGGAATGTGAGCTCCGACCTCATCCTGGATGGTCTTTCCCAGGAGGAAATCGTGGTTCCCTTTCAGGTAAAATATGTCCTTTCCCAGGGTCCGGATTCCGGTGAGAACGTTCAGAAGGGTCCTGTGCTGGGCCAGAAGAGTCGGATGATCGCCGAGCCAGACGTCGAAGAGATCTCCCAGAAGGACCAAGGTGTCAATCTCCCTTGGCGACCTTTCGAGGAGTTCCAATAGGGCCCGATACGGTTTGGAATCTGGATCGGAAAGGTGGGCGTCAGCGATCCAAAGGGCGCGCATGGGAGGACCTTCCTTCTGAAGGGATCACGGTTTCGACGCGCGTTGTGTTGGGAAAAAGGAGCAGAAGTTCCCGGGCCCCTTCCCGGACCCGGGAGAGGTGAGGACCGAAGGCACGCAGGGGAAGAGCCGGAGATTGAAGGAGAACAGGATGGGCAGACATTCATGGTTCGTGAAGAGAGATGTGGACGGATTCTTCGGACTCGGCCTGGACAATCTCATCCAGTTCATCCTGATCGGCACGTTTTGTCAAGGAATGCTGGGGATGCCTCAGGACTTGGTCGTGCACAGGATCTTCCCCGGTGCCGCTCTCTCGATCGTCTTTGGAAACGTTTTCTACTCCTGGCAGGCGCACCGCCTGGCGAGAAGGACGGGCCGCACGGATGTGACGGCTCTGCCATACGGTATCAACACGGTCACGCTCCTGGCTTACGTTTTTTTCATCTTGCAGCCGGTATACCAGCAGACGGGAGACGCTAATCTGACCTGGAAGGTCGGCTTGTTGGCTTGCTTCCTGTCGGGCGTGATCGAAACGCTCGGTGCGCTGGTGGCCGGGAGAATCCGACGCTGGACCCCCAGGGCAGCCCTGCTGAGCGCGCTGGCCGGAGTGGCGGTCACCTTCATTTCCATGGACTTTCTGTTTCGGATCTACGAGCGGCCTTGGATTGCCATGCTCCCCATGATCCTGATCTTGGCCCAGTACTTTTCGCGGGTCCGTTACCCCTTGGGGGTCCCGGGGGGGCTGGTGGCCGTGGCCCTGGGCGTCTTGTTGTATGGGATCCTGGGGCCAGGCGAAGGTACCTTGGGACAACCGGGGGTCAGGTACTGGGATCTCACCGCCGCTCCACCCCTTGTCTCGGTGCAGCCCCTTTGGGACTTGCTCAGAAGCGAGCATCTCGTGCGCCACCTGTCGATCATCGTTCCGATGGGGATTCTAAATGTTGTCGGCTCTCTTCAAAACATCGAGAGTGCCGAGGCCGCCGGAGACTCCTATTCAACCCTTTCCTCCCTCTTGGCAAACGGAGCAGGCAGCGTGGTGGCCGCGTGCTTCGGAAGCTGTTTCCCCACGACCATCTACATCGGCCACCCGGGCTGGAAGGCAATGGGAGCCCGGGTCGGATATTCCATGCTGAATGGAGCCTTTGTGGGTTTTCTGGCCTTTACCGGTGCGGCCGTCTGGGTGGTCCAGGCGATTCCTCTTGAGGCCGGCCTCGGGATTCTCCTCTGGATTGGAATCGTCATCTGCGCCCAGGCCTTCGAGGCAACGCCGAGAGCGCACGCCCCGGCGGTCGCTTTCGGCCTCTTCCCGTCTTTGGGAGCATGGGGGCTGATGATGCTGGAGAACGGGCTCCGATCCGCCGGATCCAGCTTTCTTTTGTTGGCAGCGGGCCTTGGAACCAGCTCTTTGCCCTTTTTGCGCGGAATGCTGGCTTTGAGCCAAGGTTTCCTCTTTTCCTCGATGTTCTTCGCGGCCATCGCCGTTTCCTTGATCGAGAAGGACTTTCTGCGAGCCGCTCTGTGGAGCCTGGTCGCGGCCGCCTGCGCCTGGCTGGGGCTTATCCACGCTTACGAAATCACGGCTGCCGGCGTGCGGCCTGTGGTGGGTTGGGGTGTTGCAAGCGTCTATGGGGCAAACTACTTGTTGTTTTCGGTCGTTTTCATGATTCTCTTTCTGTGGGGGAGATGGGGAAAGGGCAAGGGCCCATCCGGAGTCGCAGAAGGCGAATGAAAGACATAGGTCTTTACCCGGGGTCCGCTCGGCCGGGCGTCAAACCCGGGCGGGCTGGATTCCCCGCTGTCCTTGATATTTGCCCTTTCGGTCCGCATAGGAAATCTCGGGCGGCTGGCCTTCGAGGAAGAGAACCTGGGCTACGCCTTCCCCAGGATATAGACGGATGGGAAAGGGCGTGGTGTTGTAAATGGGGAAGGTTATGCGCCCTTCCCATTCCGGTTCCAAGGGCGTCAGGGTGACCAGGATTCCGCAACGGGAATATGTGGACTTCCCGGTGCAAAGGCCGAGGATGTTCCTGGGTATCCGAAAGAACTCCATCGAGGAAGCGAGGACGAATTGGTTGGCCGGTAGGACGCAGGGATTGCAGATTCTCTTCTCAAAATCCTTTGGCCGGATGCTCTTTGGATCGATGCAAGCCGTCCCCGGGGGAGGTTGGAAAAAGAGGAACTCTTCGGACAGGCGAAAGTCGTATCCAAAGCTCGAGACGCCGTAGGAAATGGTTTGGTTGGTGACGAGGGCCGGCTCGAAGGGCTCAATCATCCGTGGGCCCATGTGGCGAATCCAGAGGTCATTCTGCAGCATGTGCTTCTCCGTCGCGAGGACTGAACGATCAAGCCCATTCGGGTCTCTTTCGATTGCGAGGGCCCTTGAAATCGTCGAATCTTCGTGCGGCCAGGCCGCGTCATCAACCTGCCACAAGACCCGGCGGGTTGCAACGGTAGACGTCCTGGCCGAACGTCCGGGTACCGGTCAAAGGCAGGGGAAGAGCCGAGAAAGGGACCCCTTCGCCGGCCGGATCTTCCCGGCCCCGCAGGGGAAAGCAAGGCCTGACAGGCGGATCGAACCTGTTTCCATGGAGGCTCTTGGCCATGAAAGGGCAAAAGCGAAACTCGGAAATGGTCGTGTTGATGACAGCGTCTTCCGAAGAGGAGGCGGCCCGGATTGCGACGGCCCTTCTCGAAAAGCGCCTGATCGCATGCGCCAATCTTGTGCCTCGCATCCGATCTCTCTATCGTTGGAAGGGCAAGCTTTGCGACGATGCGGAAACACTGCTCCTCTGTAAAACGCGCCGGGACTTGTTTGGTTCCTTGGAGGAGGAAGCCAAGAGGCTTCACAGCTACGAGGTTCCTGAAATCATCGGTCTGGCGGTCGCAGAGGGATCGGCTCCTTATCTGGCCTGGCTTCGCTCGGAGACGAAAACCCGGCTGGTGAAGGGTCGGACCCGGCGAACTTGAGCGACCCCGGTCCGCGGCAGACTGGCATCCGGTTACTCCTGGGATCGCGCTGAGCGAGGACGCCCCGGGACGGCACGCGCCTGTGCTCTTTTGACCCCTGCAGGCGTTCAACCAGGAGGGGGTCCCGCGGTGTGGAGGACCTGCACGACCCGGGCAGAAAGTCCAAAGGAAGAGGTCTCATCGTTTTCTTTGGAGGGGCCGAGGGTGAGGAGTCGATCGACGAGAGCCTTGGCGAGGTTGTTGAGCCGGACCCAGCTCGATGGCGAACAACAGAGAAGCGTCAACAAGATCCGCCCGTCCGCTTCTCGAAGGGACATCCAGATTTTCTGGTAGGGGACACTCGCGAGGATCCAGACCGAGGGAAGCCAGAAAAAGAACAGCAGTGCGGCCCCGGCCCAGAAGAGGACCAGACCAGGCGAGGCAGACCCCGTCCAAAAGCAGAATCCACAGCCGACGAAGAGGGGCAAAAAGCCAGCCTTCAACCAGGGGAGAGCGAAAAGCGACAGGGTCCCGCTCTTGGCGAAGAGGTGGTAGACAATGGCGGAACCGTCGAAATTGTGAAAGGCGTAAAAACGTGGGAACAATTCCTCGCAGACACGGCTGCAATGCTCGAAGATTGCTCGGGGGCTCCCTCGGTAAAGGATCTGGTTTTCTATCCCGAAAGAGGTCTTTGGGCAGAAAGGCAACTCCCTCCACCGGGACCACTCCCTGATAGCCGCAGCGAAGCCCCGCAAAACGTGTATGAGAAGTGTCAGGGCGCAGAAAAACAGGAGGATCCCCAGCATCGAATCCAGGCGGGACGGGACCTCCTGGCCTGGGCCGTAAGGGGTCGCGAGTGCGGGGGCAGGGGTCGGCAAAAGGCCAATGGGCGCAGCACACACCTTACGGCAAGCGGCTAGGACGGTGTACCTCCTCCCGGAAGGGGATGAATAAAGATGCTCTTTGGGTATTGGAAACATTCCGGCCTTCAAGAGCGGGGAATCTTTGAACGAACCGGCCTGGTTATCCGGCCGGTCTGTCACCGGGAAGCCTCGGGTTGAAGACGGATCCTCTGGAGATCCTTGGCCTGGATCTGAAACGTCCCGTACTTCACTTTCCCTAGGAAGAGCAGTTTTTCGTCCACCCAGAAAAGCTCTTCCTGTTGATCTTGGAAGAGGACCTTGACTTGCCGGCGGTGGTTCTGGGTTTGGCCGAACTCGACTGCGGCAATTCGCTCGAAGGGGATGACGACAAGAGCCCTGCCGCGGTAAGCCGGAAGGTACGCCTCTCCGTCGTAGCTGAAATGGCTTACTTCCGTGGACACGCCTTCCATATCGACCAAGATGGCCCCAAAGGGTTTCCCCGTTTCCGGCACGTCCCGCCGCGGCGCTTCGCCCATGATCCCCATGGCCAGCAACAGAGGCGAAAGGATGAGCACGGCTATCAGAGATCTCCGGGGCATGTTCATGTCATCCACTCCCTGAGGAGGGCACCTCCTCGATGCGGATCCCTTCTGTTTCGAGAAGGGACCCTTTGGCCTTATCGAACCGAGCCCGCGCCTTCCAGTATTCGATCTTGGCCCTCAGCGTGCTGATCTGGGCTGTTCTGAGGTCTTCCTCCATCTTGAGGAGCTGATAGTTCGTCGACAAGCCGAGGGCCAGCCTTTTCTGCTCCGCCTCAAACTGCTGCCTGGCGAACTCCTCGGTGGCGAGAGAAATCCGGACCTTGTCGCGGTTCGTCTCGAGGGCTCTCCAGGCTTCACGGACCTCTAGTGTGATCGTTTCCGCCAGACTTCGCAAGGTCCAGAGGCTTCGGTACGCTTCCAGCTTCGCCTGAAGATACTCGCTCTTGGCCTTCCGGTTTTCCAGAGGCATTTCGAAGCGGAGACCGACCCCCCACTGGTAGCTGTCCGTATCCACGAGTTCGCTGAAGCTCCTGCGCCAGGTCCCGTCCAGGGGACTCGTCGTCAGAGGCGGTTCGATCAACCCGAGACCGACGAGGATACGTTCGAACTCGGAAAGCTGGGACAGGGCGAAATAGTCCGTGGACTCCACCGCTGAGCCCGCAAGGCCGTTGAGGCCGATCCGTCCCGTGAGGTCCAGGCTCGGAAGCAGCTGGTTCTCGGCCAGGCGGATCTCGAGGTGCTTGGCCTCGAGTTCTTTTCTGGCCGCCAAAAACTCGGGGCGGGAACGAAACGCGGCTTCCAGGGCTTGGTCCAAGAGATCCTCCTCCCTTGCAGGCGGGTCCCGAGGGGGATCGACTGGCTGGATCCATGTTCGAGAACGCGTGGGAGCTCGGTCCCACTGGAGAAGCCCCTTCAAACGGTCCTGGGCATTTTCGAGAAGACTCCGGGCGTCCAGGACCTCCTCCTCCCGAAGCGAAACGCCGGTTTTGGACTGAAGGACGTCCAAGGGGGCGAGCGTCCCAAGGCGGACTCGGGCCTCGTTTTCCTTGAGCAACTGTCTGGCCAGATCGAGAGAACGCTGCCGCACGTCGAGGTTTTCGAAGGCGAACACAAGGTCCCAGTATGCTTGCACGACCTCGAGGACAACGTCGGCTACGACGCCTCTCCACTGGTTCTCGCTGGTCAGGCGGCGGTACTCGGCGATTTGAATGGGAGTTCTTTGAAAGGCAAGGCCCCCGTTTCTCAACAGGGGCTGCGCGACCGACAAGTTGAGATGCGAGGTGTAGGAGGGGTTCAGGACGAGGAAAGCCGAGTTGCTCCCCATCCGGGTGAGATCGAGTTTGAGATCCACCCGGGCGCCTGTGTCGATGGTCTTTGCCAGGCCGACGTCTGAAACGATCCGCCGGCTTTTCAGCAAGTTCGCCGAGGTGCCCTGCAGCTGGGAGGAGGTCAATTCAGAGGCGTAATCATGGGTATAAGAAGCTGTCAGATATGTATCAAAAACTCCCTTGACCTTGCGAACTTCGAGCTCGGCGATCCGGGGCAGAAGGCTTTGCGCTTGGAGATCGTAGTTCCCTTTCAAAGCGATACGGACGGCCTCCCGGAGGGTCAGAGGGAGCGAAGGGGCCGGTTCCGAACCCAGCTCTGCGCGGATATCCGCAGGCACGACTGTCGGGGTAGACTCCCGAAACCGGCCGTACCATTGATCCTTGACCAGGTCCCACGGTCTGGGGAACGACTCCAGCGGGCTTGATTGTTCCTGGGCGTAAGTGGAAGAGTAAGAATGCACAACAGCAGACAGGAAAAAAACAGCGAGAATCGTTCCTCGAAGGATTGGATGGGGGTCTGCCTGCTTGGGCATTGGACGCCTGTGCCCTCCATGTTAGGGCCGTGCTTTCTCTGAGGGACGATTTCCGGAGGGGTAAAGCTAGCACAGCCTTTTCCGGGGTGTCAAAGGGCGAGGCTTTGCTGGGGCGAGGCTTTGACGCGAAGCTTTGCCGCCAGCTTTGTGGGATCGAAGGAGGTCCCAGATGGGCCTCGAAGGCCAGTGGGAAAAGACGCCGGAGCTTCTGGCCGATTGCATGCTCGGCCGGCTTGCACGATGGCTGCGAATTCTCGGTTGCGACACCTGGTATTTCCGAGCCGTTGCGGATTCCGACCTCTTGGAACTCCATCGGTTGTCGGGACGGACTTTGCTCACCAGGGACACGCGGTTGATTCGGAATGTAAGGCGCGACAAGGGCCTGCTCGTCGTGGGGAATCGATGGGAAGAGCAACTTCGGTACGTCACGGATCGCTTGCGGATCGCGGTCACTGAGGAGAGGATCTTGACTCGGTGCCCAGTGTGCAACCATCCCCTTCGGGCGGCTTGGCCTGAAGAAGTGCAGAGTCGAGTCCCGGAGCATGTTTTTCAGACCCATGGGATGTTCCGGGTTTGCAAATTGTGTGGGAGGGTGTATTGGGGGGGCACACACCGAAGAGCGATGTTTCGAGTCATCGAAAGGGTCATCGGCCCGGGTGCCGAGCCAGTGGAAGGGGCGGGCCCGACCGCGGAAGCCGAAGACCCCTAGGTGCTGCAAGAGGGGGCATGAGAATCGCCCAAAGAGCAGCGAGGATCGGCGCTCGGGGTCGGGGCCGGACCGGAAGCCTGCGAGTGACCGGGGGATCTGCGAGGGGAAGGCGGCTGAAGATCCCCCGGGTTCCATGGATCAGGCCGACGCGGGAGGCGGTCCGAGAAGCCCTATTCGATACCCTGGGTGGCGATGTTCGAGGCCGCCACGTGCTGGATCTCTATGCAGGCAGCGGCGCCCTCGGGATTGAGGCCCTGAGTCGAGGCGCTAAGTGGGCGGTTTTTGTGGAGTCTGATCCCGAGTGCGTGGAAACGATCCGGGACAATTTGGAGCGCTGCGGGTTCTCTGATCATGCTGTTGTGATTCGAGGTGCCCTTCCAACCGCCTTGTTTCGGGTGCCTCGGGTGCCGGGGCAAGCTTTTGGGCTGGTTCTGATGGACCCCCCTTACGGGTCTCCTTCTCCAGTGGCAACCCTCGAAGGGCTCGACCGTTTTTCTTTGCTCGCCGAAGATGCTACGATCGTATGGGAATTTGGCTCCAAGGATCGCCCCCGACCTCCGGGCGGAGCTTTTCGACCTGTGAAGGACCGCACATACGGCAGCACGACCCTCTTATTCCTCATGTACGCTCCAGGAGAAAAGCGAAGCGATGGCGAACGCTAAGAAGACCAAGATCACGAGTCTGGCTGTCTATCCGGGGTCCTTCGATCCGATCACCTACGGTCACATCAACATCGTGCAACGGGCCTTGAAAATCTTCGATCGTATCGTGATCGCCATCGCCAACAACACGAGCAAGCGGACGACCTTCTCCGATCAGGAAAGGGTCGACATGATCCGGGAGATCTTCCGGGACGAACCGCAGGTTGAGGTCGATTCCTTTCAAGGTCTTCTCGTGGACTACCTGCACTCGAGAAGGGCTCACGTGATTCTGCGCGGGATCCGGACCGTTACGGATTTCGATTACGAGTTCCAGATGGCATTGGCTAACAAATCCCTGGCCCCGGACATCGAGCAGGTCTTCATGATGACCGAAGGGAAGTACCTCTACTACAGCTCTTCCATTATCAAGGAGATCGTCGCCCTCGGAGGGACAGCCCACGATATGGTCCCTGAGATTGTGGAAAAGAAACTGCGGGAGAAACTCTGCCCGGGACTTTGCAGACCGGCCCGCGTGTAAGGGTGGGCGGACGGGCGGTTTCGGCCGCAGAAGGTCCGCCCTCCGGCTCCGGAGCGGATTCCCGGCGGAGGGGGTGTTTCGGCAAGGAGAGTCGCTTCCATGAACTCAAAGAAAAGGATTCTCCTCGGGGTCACGGGTGGGATCGCAGCCTATAAGGCTGCGGAACTCGTCAGGCTTATGGTGAAACGGGGCCTCGATGTGCACGTGGCCATGACGGCTCACGCGCAGGAATTCGTCAAGCCTCTGACGTTTCAGGCGTTGTCCGGAAACCGCGTTTGGACCGACACCTTCGAGCTGACAAGCGAACACGAGATCGGCCACATCAAGCTCGTGGAGATGTGCGACCTTGTGGTGGTGGCTCCTGCAACGGCGAACCTATTGGGCAAGATTGCTTCTGGCGTTGCAGACGACGTCCTGACGACGATGATCTGCGCGGCTTCGCAGATTCCAATTCTCCTGGCCCCTTCCATGAACGTGAATATGTACCGGAACCCCGTCACACAGGCGAATCTCCGCAAGTTGAAGGCCTTCGGTTTTCACGTCCTCGAACCTGCCGAAGGGGATCTTGCCTGCGGATACGAAGGGGTCGGGCGGCTCCCCGAGCCTGGGGTGATTCTGGAGCACGTGCTCTCCTTGTTGACGCCCAAGGATCTCCGGGGTGAAACGATCTTGGTGACCGCGGGGCCGACGCACGAGGAAATCGATCCCGTAAGGTTTTTGACCAACCGGTCCTCGGGCAAGATGGGCTTTGCCCTTGCCAAGGCTGCGTCCCGCAGGGGAGCAGAGGTCATCCTGGTGAGCGGGCCGAGTGCCTGCGAAGTCCCGGTCGGGGTCTCGTGTTTCCCGGTCCGATCGGCGGAGGAAATGTATCACGCTGTGCTCGAAGCTTACCCGAAGGCCACGGTGGTGATCATGGCTGCCGCCGTTTCGGATTTCCGGCCGGCGAAACGGGAGGCCAGGAAAATTAAGAAGGGCGAGGGGGGGCTTACGCTTCATCTGGAAAAGACGCCTGATATCCTCCAGGAGCTGGGAAAGCGTAAGGAGAACCAAATCCTCATTGGCTTCGCCGCAGAGACAGAATCGCTGATCGAGAATGCAGAGGTCAAACAGAGGAAGAAGAACCTCGATCTCATCATTGTGAACGACGTCTCAAGGCGTGACATCGGATTCCAGTCGGACCAGAATGAGGTCAAGTGCATCCGGAGAGACGGCCGGGTGCAGGAACTCCCCTTGATGACGAAGGAGGATCTTGCTCACAAGATCCTGGATCAGATCCCCGAGCTCCGTAGCTCGAAGGCTCAGAGCGAGGAAGCTCTCCCCGATGCTGCCGCCTCTGCACGGACGGCACGGAATCAGCCTTCCCCGGATGCGGTGAAGTGAGCGGTTCCAGCCTTCCGCCGGCGGGAAGCCAGACCCTTCAGGGACGGGTGGTTGGGTGTACGGATCGCAAGACTTGCTCCACCATATAAGGTTGGAGCTGTCCTTTCCGTTCCAGGATTCTCAGAACGAGGCGGGCCCGTTTTGCCCTCTTGAGTTCCGCCCGCCCGATCGGGTCCTTTTGCAGACACGAAGCGGACTCCCGACAGATCAGAAAGTCCATGGCCGCTTGCAGTGAGAACTCCCGGTACGTGCGGAGGTCTTCTGGGTCGAGCTTCCAGGCTGAACGGTCTGAGAGGGTTTGGAGAAGCCTGTGCCAGTAGTCCATCCTGTGGAGCACGAGGATCCCGGCAAAGATCCGCTTGTCCGTCTTGAAAGAAAAGAGGGTCCTCTTCACGACTCGCTCAATAAGTTCGTCTTCCTCCACCGGGGCGGTTCTGGCAATTTCGCGTGCGAGGATCCACAGATCCCGATTCAACAGTCCGTCGAACCGGACCTCCCAGTAGACATGTCGCAGCGTTCTGGCCGGGTATGTCCGCACGAGGCACTCGGGGATGAAATGATTGTGGGCCACGGTGTCTGCCGCCAGGTGGCTCAGGTACCCGTAGGCAAAGGCCTGCTGGGGAGGAGAACTGGCCTCGTCCAGGACAGACCGGCCGACGCTCCAGTTATGAGAATGCTCGTGAAGGCGGGCCAGTCCTTTGGCGAAAATGATGTCCGCCCCGATGCAGCCATACAGGAAGTCGTAAGGAAAAGATTCGAGAAGCATCCTGAGGCCGTGCTGCAACAGATCGGCCTGCCTCAGGATGTCCAGGCCCAATTGAAGATGCATAATCGGGCCCCAGGCGTGAGCCCTGGAGGGGTCGAGCAGAAGGAGGAGCAGGGCGACAAAAGGGATAAGGATGGCCCTCATGGATGCCGTGTCTCGGATGCCTTTTGGGGTCGGCGCGAGAGAAGCCGCGCGCCGGAAGTTGAAGGCGGCCGTTTTTTCCGATAGAGTGAAAACATCTGTTTCATTATAGGAAACTGAACAAACTTCTGCAAACCCCAGGGAGCCCTTCGGCTTACGGAGGAACGAAGCTGCATGAACAAGTCTGGTCGATTTGGCCGGCTCGGGCGGAGGCCAAAGAGGATCTGGCGAGCCTTGCTTTTGACCTTGGCCGTGACGGCGGCCTTGTATGGTTTTTCAGGAGCCAATCCACCCGGGTCGTTTGTGGCCGTCACTCGGATCAAGAGCACCATCAACCCCGGTATCAGCGATTTTGTCGTGAAGGTTTTACGAGACGCTGCCGGTGAAGGGGCCGCTTGCGTGGTGCTGCAACTCGATACGCCCGGGGGCCTGGATACGGCCATGAGAGATATTGTGCAGGCGATTCTGAATTCGCCGGTCCCGGTCGTCGTGTATGTGGCTCCGAGCGGGGCGCGCGCTGCCTCTGCCGGAGTCATGATCACATTGGCCAGCCACGTCGCGGCCATGGCGCCCGGCACAAACATCGGAGCGGCCCATCCGGTGGGTCTTGGCGGCCAGATGGACGAAACGATGCTCAAAAAGGTGGAGAACGATGCGGCCGCATATTCGAAGAGCCTCGCAGAACAGCGGGGCAGAAACGTCGAATGGGCCGTCAAGGCCGTCAGGGAGAGCGAGTCGGTATCGGCCGAAAAAGCCCTGGAATTGAACATCATTGATTTGGTCGCCGAAAACCTCTCCGACCTTCTGGAGAAGCTGGAGGGCCGGGAGGTCAAGACGCTTTTTGGGCCTAGGAAGATTCTAGTCAAGAATCTCCCGGTACGGGAGATCGAAATGGGATGGCGCTACCGTCTCTTGGACGCCCTCAGCAATCCGAACATTGCCTATATCTTGATGGTTTTGGGATTCTACGGGATCTTCTTCGAGCTTTCCAACCCGGGTGTCATCTTTCCCGGGGTTTTCGGCGCGATCTGTCTGATTCTGGCTTTTTTTGCCTTGCAGACCCTTCCCGTGAATTACGCCGGAATTCTGCTGATTCTGCTGGCTGTGTTGCTCTTCATTGCAGAAATCAAGGTCACGAGTTACGGGGTGCTCACATTGGGCGGGATCATCTCCATGATCCTGGGTTCCCTCATGCTGTTCGAGTCGCCCGAGCCGTACCTGCGGCTTTCGTGGTATATCATCTTGCCCACGGTGCTGACGACGGCGGCATTGATCGTGTTCGGGCTTTCCTTCGCCCTGAAGGCCCAGTTGTCCAGGCCGAGGACGGGCCGGGAAGGCCTGGTTGGGCTTCGAGGCACGGCCCTGACGGATTTGGATCCGGAAGGGAAGGTTTTCGTGCACGGAGAGTACTGGAACGCCCGGAGCGAGGATGTGGTGCGCAAGGGCGAAAGGGTCGAGGTCGTGAAAGTCTCCGATCTTCTAATTCTCGTGAAGCGGGCTCCTGCGGGAGACGGTTGAGCCGTCTCACCCTGCGGGACGCCCGTAAGGAGGGAGAGATGTCTGCTTCTTTACTGGCGATTCTGGTGATTCTGGGTTTGTTTCTGGCCAGTGCCATTCGAGTGCTCAGGGAGTACGAGCGGGGGGTGATCTTCCGCCTGGGGAGACTGATCGGGGCCAAGGGGCCCGGATTGATTCTGTTGATCCCGATCATCGACAAGATGCAGAAGGTGAGCCTCAGGCTGGTAACGCTCGACGTGCCTCCCCAGGACGTCATCACGAGGGACAACGTTTCGGTCAAGGTCAACGCGGTGGTGTACTTCCGGGTGATGGATCCCAACAAGGCGGTTGTCGAGGTCGAGAACTACCTGTATGCGACCTCTCAGCTCGCCCAGACCACCCTGAGAAGCGTTCTCGGCCAGGTGGAACTCGACGAGCTTCTGGCGGAACGGGAGAAGGTGAACACGCACTTGCAGGAAATCTTGGACCGCCACACCGACCCGTGGGGGATCAAGGTGGCCACTGTGGAAGTCAAGCACATCGACCTCCCCCAGGAAATGCAACGGGCCATTGCAAGGCAGGCTGAGGCCGAGCGGACCCGGCGGGCCAAGGTGATCAGCGCAGAGGGCGAATTCCAGGCCGCGACCCGGCTCCAGGAAGCCGCGGCCATCATGGGTACGCAGCCTATCACGCTTCAGCTTCGGTATCTTCAGACTCTGTCGGAGATCGCTTCTCAGAACAACTCCACGACGATCTTCCCGATTCCGCTCGACCTGTTGACCCCGTTTTTGCGCCAGGGCGGGAAAGGGATTGAAAAGGGGGAGTAGAGCGCTCTTCCCGCCGGGCGTCCCCAAAGGGTTTTGTGCCTTGTCCCGGGTCGGCTTCACGACTTCCATCCCCATCGAGGTTCTGTTGGCCGCTGGTTGCGTGCCGGTCGACCTCAACAACCGCTTCATCCAGCACCCTCGGGCTCAGGATCTGGTGCGGGAGGCCGAGCGAAAGGGCTTTCCCGCCACGTGTTGCGCATGGATGAAGGGCATCTATTCGATTGTGGCTTCGGCGGGGGTGGACGAAGTCGTGGCCGTCGTCAGGGGGGACTGCAGCCAGACACAGGCCCTCATGGAGAATCTCCAACTGGACGGGATCTCGGTCTACCCGTTTGCGTACCCATACGACCGCTCCAGGCAGTTCTTGGAGCGGGAGATCGAAAAATTCATGCGCCACTACCGGGTAGGGTGGACTCAGGTGGTTGCGGCAAAGCAGAGACTGGACCGAATTCGACGCAAGCTCCGCGAGGTGGATCTTCTCACCTGGCGCGAAGGCCGTGTGACCGGAGAGGAAAACCATCGGTTTCTCGTCGCCGCGAGCGACATGGACGGAGATCCGGATCGCTTTGAAGAGGAGGTGGATTCTTTCCTGAAGGAGGCGGCCCGGCGGGAGCCTCGCCCAAACGGAGTCCGGATCGGGTATCTGGGTGTGCCTGCCATCTGGACCGGTTTGTATGCCTGTCTGGAACGGGATGGCGTTCGGGTCGTCTACAATGAGATGCAGCGGCAGTTCAGCATGCCAGGGTTCGAACAAGACCTGGTGACGCAATACCTCGATTTCACCTATCCCTACGACATCTTTTTCCGGATGGAGGAGATCCGCAGAGAGTCGAGTCGTCGGAGGGTCGACGGCTTCGTTCACTACGTCCAGTCGTTCTGCTTCCGGCAGATGGAAGATCGAATCCTGCGCGAGTGTCTGGACAGGCCGATCCTCACCCTGGAAGGGGATCTGCCGGGGAAACCGGATGGCAGGACGGTGAACCGGATTGAGGCGTTTTTGGAGGTGCTGGGCAGGAGGTCCGATGGGTCCCATCAGTCTTAAAAATTGACTTTAGGGGCCCCTTTGTTTAGTCTTATTCGGATTTGTCGTGCGTTGTTCAATGGTTTCATGGACGCCGGGATGTCATTGCGCTCGAGGGTAGACTCAGAAGTCTTCGTTCGGTGCCAGGCGCCGACGGAAAACAGGCCGGAGGATCTCTGGGATATCCGGAGGTTCGACTACGACCTTCCTCCTGGTTTGATCGCCCAACATCCCTTGGACCAACGGGACCAGTGTCGTCTCATGGTGGTCTCCAGGGGGGGCAAGGATTTGCGCCACACCAGATTCCACAGGATCCGAGAGGTGCTGCGCGAGGGCGATCTCCTGGTGGTGAACAATTCCAGGGTCTTTCCTGCCAGACTTCTGGGTAGAAAGGGGTCTGGTGGAAGGGCGGAACTCCTTCTTGTTCGGCCCGCCTCCTTCGACGCACGGCCGGCAAGCACCGTGGATCCCGCGCACCTGGCCACTGCGGAATGGCTTTGCCTGGCCCGGTGCTCGGGTCGATTGAGATGCGGCGAAAACCTGCAATTCCCCGATGGGGTGGAGGGCGAGGTTTTGGGGCGGGAGCGGGCCGACGGCAATCTGTGGAAGGTCCGCTTCAACCGGGAGGGGGAGGAGTTTTTCGGCTGGGTGCTCCGGACAGGCTCGGTCCCTCTCCCGCCTTACATCCGGAGGGATCCCACGGACCCCGCCCTGAGGCGCGACGGCAAGGACAGCCTTGCGTACCAAACGATCTTCGCGAAGACAACCGGTTCGGTGGCCGCGCCAACGGCGGGCTTTCATTTTACGGAGTCCTTGCGCGCCGAATTGGAAGCCTCAGGCATCCGATTCTGCGAAATCACGCTGCACGTGGGCCACGGGACGTTCCTGCCAATCCGGTCCGAGGATGTGCGGGCCCATACCCTGTGGCCCGAGAGGTTTTCTGTTTCGCATGAGGCGGCTGATTCCATGCGGATGACCCTTCAGAAGGGCGGACGGATCGTGGCGGTGGGGACGACGGTTGTCCGATGCCTGGAAACCGTCGTTTCGACAAGAGGCGCACTTGTCGCCGCAGAGGGTTGGGCCGACCTGTACATCGTGCCTGGCCACCGCTTCCGGGCCGTGGACGCTCTGATCACGAATTTCCACCTGCCCAGGAGCACACTCCTCGTGCTGGTGGCGGCCTTTGCGGGTCTTGAGACCACGGCCAGGGCTTATGAGGAAGCCGTGCGCATGGGCTACCGGTTTTACAGCTACGGGGACTGCATGCTGATTCAGTAGAGGGAGACGGTTCCAGGATGTTTTCGTTTACCCTGGAAATCGGAGCCGGGGACGGACCCAGAATCGGCAGGCTCGTAACGGACCACGGGACCGTCGAAACCCCGCTCTTCATGCCGGTCGGCACGCAAGGCGCGGTCAAGGCTCTCAGTTCCGAAGATCTTCTTCGCCTGCGGGTGGGGATGATCCTGGCGAACACATATCACCTCTACTTAAGGCCCGGACACAGGGTCATCCAAAAACTCGGTGGCCTGCACCGTTTCATGGGATGGCCCGGACCCGTCCTGACCGACAGCGGGGGATATCAGGTGCTCAGTCTGGGGGCCCTGCGGGAGATCTCCGAGGAGGGCGTTCTGTTCCGGTCTCACCTGGACGGCGGGCCCCACATGCTTACGCCCGAGGACGTGGTCCGGATTCAGGCCGCTCTGGGCTCGGACATCGGGATGGTGCTGGACGAGTGTATCGGTTTTCCCAGTGCATACGGGGAAGCCCGGGAAGCCATGGAAAGAACCCTTCGCTGGGCGAAGAGGTCGCTCGAGCTCGCTCGGGAGGAAGTTCCTTTGACTCTGTTCGCGATTGTGCAGGGGGGTGTGTACCCTGACCTGAGAAGGGCGTGCGCCGATGCGCTGTGCGGGATGGGTTTCCCGGGTTACGCGATTGGAGGGCTCGGAGTCGGAGAGACAAAGGAGAGGACCTTTGAGATGGTGGAGACGGTAACCTCCATCCTGCCAGCCTCCTCGCCCCGGTACCTGATGGGCATGGGAACGCCCCTTGATCTTGTGGAAGCCGTTGCAAGGGGCGTGGACATGTTCGACTGTGTCCTGCCCACCCGCAACGGTCGCAACGGGACCCTATTCACCCGGTTCGGAAAACTCCAGATCCGCAACAGTCGATACGCTGAGGACAACGGTCCGATCGACTCGGAATGCGGCTGTTACACCTGCCGGAACTTCAGCCGGGCCTATCTGCGGCATCTGTTTCTTTCCCGGGAACTGTCGGCCTACCGGTTGAACAGCATTCACAATGTGCATTTCTATCAGGACCTCGTGGAAAACATGAGGCGCGCCATCCGGGCTGGAACCTTCGATGACTTCCGGCGCAAGTTTGTGGAGGCTCTCGAGGCTTCTGAGAAACAGGACGAGCCCGGTGCGCAGGGCGTGGAAGGCTTGAAAAGGGACGGTTGTTTCTGGCAAGACCTAGACACCAAAAGTGCGGAGGGATGAAAGCATGGATTGGGCGTATGCCATGGCGACGGGATCCGGGGGAGGGGCCGGAGGAGCGGGCGGGGGAGGCGGTTTGGTCGGGGCCCTGGTACCACTGATCCTCATGTTTCTCGTTTTTTACTTCCTCTTGATCCGGCCACAGCAGAAGAGAACCCGCCAGCACAAAGAGTTTTTGGACAACTTGAAGCGGGGGGACGAGGTGATCACGTCCGGGGGTCTTCACGGGAAAATCACGGGTCTGACGGACCAGGTCGTGACCATGGAGATTGCGGACAAGGTTCGTGTCAAGGTCCAGAGGAGCAACATCGCTTGCCTAAAACCCAAGTCCGTGAACGACAAGAGCGAGTGACAACGGTCCGGGAGCCGAGTGTGCTAAGTTTTTTCTAAGAATCAGGATGAGGCCATGACCAAGAGCTTGAAGTGGAGATTTCTATTGACGGGGCTTGTCTTGTTGGGAGGCGTGGCCTTTCTTCTTCCCACCTTGACCGACCGACTTCCGGACTGGTGGAAAAAATATATGCCCGCGGACAAGGTTCTGCTCGGGCTGGACCTCCAGGGAGGGATCCACCTCATTTTGGAGGTCGAAGTCAAGAAAGCCCTGGAGAGCACGGTCGAGCGAACGATCGAAGACATCAAAGAAGAGCTCAGAAAAAAGGATATTTTTTACGACCGGATCGAGAGGGAAGGAGAAAGCCGGATTCGGATCGACGGCTTGAGCTCCTCTGACCGGGACCGTTTTGAGTCGCTCCTGTCCGAGCAGTATGGGAATCTGAAACTGTACTCCAGCGAGGAAGGGGAACGGGGCATTCAATACGTTCTCGGTCTCACGGATCGGGACGCCAGGGACATCCAGGAAAAGTCGGTCGATCAAGCTCTGGAAACAATCCGCAACCGCATCGACCAGTACGGGGTTTCCGAGCCCACGATCCAGCGTCAGAGCGACAACCGGATCCTCGTTCAGCTCCCCGGTGTCAAGGATCCGGATCGGGCCATGAAGTTGATCGGACAGACCGCGGTTCTCGAATTCAAGATCGTAGACGACGAGCACAGCCTTGACGAGGCCCTAAGGGGCAATGTCCCGGCGGGTAGCGAAGTCCTTTACCAGAGGATCTACGATCCTGAAACCAACCGGACCAAGAAGATCCCCATGCTCATTAAGAAGCGAACGCTCATGACAGGGGATGTGATCTCCGAGGCCCGGGTCGAAATGAGCCGGCAGTTCAACCAGCCCCACGTGGCCATCCGATTCAACCCGAGGGGGTCGCGCCTTTTCGACCAGATCGCCGAGGAGAACGTGGGAAAGCGGTTGGCCATCATTCTGGACAACAACATTTACTCGGCACCTGTCATCCGCCAGAACCGGTACGGCGGCAGTGCGGTGATCGAGGGAGACTTCAGCATGGAGGAGGCCCACGACCTGGCCATCGTGCTGAGGGCCGGGTCCCTTCCCGCCCCGGTGCGAATTGCGGAGAAAAGGGCGGTAGGGCCTTCCCTGGGCTCGGACTCGATTCGGCAGGGCCTGATTTCCACGTTGGTGGGTGGATTTCTTGTCGTTGTGTTCATGGCCCTCTACTATCGCACCGCCGGGATCGTGGCGGACGTCTCCCTCATCTTGAACCTCCTGCTCATCATGGCGAGCCTGGCCCTCTTCCGGGCTACTCTGACCCTGCCCGGCGTGGCGGGCATCGTGCTTACCCTGGGCATGGCCGTGGACGCCAACGTTCTGATCTACGAGCGAATTCGCGAGGAGCTGCGTGTTGGCAAGACCCTCCGGGCCGCGGTGGACGCCGGTTACAAGAGAGCCACCCTGACCATCTTGGATTCCAACATCACCACCCTCATCGCGGCAGTGGTTTTGTTCCAGTTCGGGACGGGCCCGGTAAAGGGGTTTGCGGTGACCCTGAGCATCGGTGTTTTCTGGAGCGTCATTCTGGCGATCTTTTTCACGCGGGAGATCTTCGACTACCTGATCCTGGTGAGGCGGGTCAAGACCCTGGCGGTCTGAGGTTTCCGAGAACCGCCGGCTCGGGGACTCCTTCGGGCAGGCCTGTTCGGCTGGACAGGGGCAATCTTGGGCGGGAGAGGATTTCATGGAATTCATCAAACCGGGCACGAATTTCGATTTCATGCGCTACAAGGTGGTCGCCCCGGCTGTTTCCGGGATCGTGATCCTGGCATCCATCTTGTCCTTGTGGGCTCACGGCGGGCCGAACTATGGGATCGACTTCAAGGGCGGCATTTTGATTCAGCTCAAGTTCCACCAGAAGGTGGACGTGGGAGAGGTGAGGGACGCCCTCTCCACCCTCGGGCTCCGCAACCTCGTGGTCCAGCGATTCGGGCTTGAGGAGGAGCATGAGTACCTGGTCCGGGTGGAGCAGATGGAAACCGACCTCGACGTACTTTCGGGCACGATTGAGCAGGCCCTGAAAGAGCGCTACGGGGCTGAGAGCCTGGAGGTGCGAAGAACGGAAATCGTGGGGCCCAAGGTCGGAGCCGAGCTTCGCAGGAAAGGCTTCCTTGCGGTCCTGTACTCGATCGTGGGGATTCTGATTTACATCACATGGCGATTCGAATTCCGATTCGCCTTGGGCGCGGTCCTGGCCCTTGTGCATGATGCTCTCATCACCATTGGCTGTTTCTCTGTCTTGAACAAGGAGATCAATCTGCCAGAGGTGGCCGCGGTGCTTACCGTGATCGGATATTCGGTCAACGATACCATCGTGGTTTTTGACCGCATAAGGGAGAACATGCGCAAGATCCGCAGGCAAGCCTTGGACAAGGTTGTCAATTCGAGCATCAACGAGACCTTGAGCCGAACCCTTCTCACTGCAGGCACGACGCTGGTTGTGGTGATGGCCCTGTTCTTCCTCGGGGGACCGGTCATTCACAACTTCGCCTTCGCCCTCATGGTGGGGATCGTCATCGGGACATACTCTTCGATTTACGTGGCAAGTCCCATAGTTCTCTTCTGGGACTACGCGAAAGAGCGTCTGGAGAAACGAAGAACACAGACTGCGTCGGCTCGAAAGACAGCTCGTTAGGTCCGTGCTTCGAGAAGGGCCAACACGACGGCCTTGAGGAACGGGGACGGCAGTGCCCGGCCTCTTGGAACGCGAGGAACTCTTCGGAGAGGCCCATGAGCGTCCTGGCCACGATCCTTCTCTTTTTGGTGCTTCTCTTCGGAGTCGTAAGCGTCCTGTTCGGCCTGCCGGGCACAACCATCCTCTTTCTGACGGCTCTTGTTTGGGGAATCGCCACGGGATTTCGCGAGATTTCGGGCGGGATGCTCGTCGGGCTCGGTCTGCTCACACTGTTGGGCGAAGGCGCGGACTATGCCTTGGGCGTGATCGGGGCCAGACGGTTCGGCTCCTCGGGCAAAGGGATTGTCTTCTCCCTGGTTGGAGGGTTTTTCGGAGCCCTGGTGGGCGCTCCATTCTTGTTCGGAGCCGGTGCCGTGCTCGGGGCTCTGGTAGGCGCTTTTCTCGGTGCGGTGGGGGCTGAGCTTCTCACCTACGGCCCGGGGCAATGGAGAAAAGCGGTTCGCAGCGGCTGGGGCAATTTTCTCGGCCGAGTGGCGGGCATGGTGGTAAAGATGGCCATTGCAGTCGGGATGGCAGTCTGGATCCTGATCCGGGTGTTGTGAATGGCCTCCAGGGACGTACGACCGGCCTCTTACGAATGGGTTCTGCGGCCTGTGGACGAGGCCCTATGCCAGCGTCTGTCGAACAAGTTGAACATTTCGGACCTTTCCGCCCGCCTCCTCTATCACAGGGGCGCCCGGAGCGTTGAAGACGCGACGAGGTTCCTTGAGACCTCCCTGGCAGGAATCCGTTCTCCTTTCCTCTTCCGGTCCATGGAGGCGGCGGTCGAAAGGATTGTTTTAGCGATTCGCCGAAGGGAGCGGGTTCTGGTGTATGGGGACTACGACGTGGACGGCCTGACTGGAACGGCCGTCGTGGTCCAGTTTCTCCAGCAGACCGGACTCGATCCACTGGTCTACATCCCGGACAGACTAGGCCAAGGATACGGCTTCCACGCCGAATGCGTCCCCAAATTCCGGGATCGAGGCGTCACGCTTGTTTTGACCGTGGATTGCGGCGTGTCGGCCTCTGAGGCCGTGGTTCTTGCCAATCGTTTGGGCATGGACGTGATCGTTACGGATCACCACGAATCGGTTGATCCGCTCCCGCCCGCCCTAGCCATTCTCAATCCCAAGCTGCCTCAAGAAGATTTTCCTTTTCGGGATTTGGCCGGAGTGGGCGTGGCGTTCTTTCTCGTTATGGCTTTGCGGAGCCGGCTCAGGGAAATCGGGTTTTGGCGGAACAAGCCGGAGCCGAACCTGAGAAGCTGTCTCGACCTGGTCGCCTTGGGCACGTTGGCCGACATGGTGCCGTTGCGGGACGAAAACAGGATTTTCGTGAAGTTCGGGCTGGAGGAGATCTCGGCTGCGAAAAGGCCCGGCGTGGCCGTTCTCAAGGACCAGTGCGGCCTGAGAAGCGAAGCTGCCGAGTGCCGGGCCGTGCTCTACCGGCTTGTGCCGCGAATCAACGCGCCGGGCCGCCTGGGGTCTCCGAATGAAGCCCTTCGGATTCTCCTGTGCGAAGACCTGGAAGAGGCCCGGCGCATCGCGGCCGCCATCGAGGAACGAAACCAAAAAAGAAAGAGTCTCGAAGACGGGGTGTATCGGGAGGCTGCGGATCAGGCCCGAAGGCAGATGGACAAATCCGATGCGCCGGTTTTGGTTTTGAGTGGCGAAGGCTGGCACCGGGGGATTCTCGGGATCGTGGCAGCCCGGCTGGCCGAAGACTTCGACCGGCCGGTCGTGCTGGTGTCCTTCGATGGGGACGAGGGAAAGGGGTCGGTGCGGACCATCGAAAACGTGGAAATCCTCGACGCTCTTGAGTCCTGCAGGGACCTTCTGGATTCCTATGGAGGGCACAGGCTGGCCGCGGGCATCGCCGTGAAAAGGGAGAACATGGAGGCCTTCCGGAGAGTTTTCGAGGAGGCCCTCCGGGATCGGATCGGAAAGGGGAGAACAACGAGGAAGCTCGAGCTGGACCTCTGGCTTACGGAGCCAGGACAGTTGCGAGACGAGGTGGTGGACGAGTTCACCCGGCTGGCGCCTTTCGGCAGCGGCAACGCCGAGCCTCTTGTTGGCCTCGAAGGCGTTTCCATTTTGGACCGGCGAGTTGTGGGCAACAATCACCTCTTGCTCTCCCTGGACCAGGCTGGCCGCAGATACGAGGCCATCGGGTTCGGTCTCGGCGGGACCGTCTATCTCGAGCCACAGAACGCTGGCCGCTGGGATGTGGCCTGCACTCCCGAGCGGGACGACTGGCGGGGCAGAAACCAAGTGCGACTGCGGGTCGTAGATATCCGGCCGTCAGGTCCGGCCCCGGCCGTTGGTTTGGAACCAAAGGGCTGAAGGGAAAGGTTCTCCTCTTCAACCCGGGCTGGCCACCTCTTGGACGTTTCTGCCGTTTGATTTTCCGGATGCGAAACGTTAGCGTACAGGAGGTGTGTCAGGCTGAGGACTCTCGGGGGCCGGTCATGAGGTCCTACGAAAAGGATTTCAGGGAAGGCCTTGAGCGATGGATCGAACAAACGATTCGTCTCGCCTTGCAGAGCCTTCCTCATCCCTGCGAGAAAAGGGTGAACAGGCTGCGCCAGCGCATAGAGGAACTCCGCGCCAGAGTCGACCGTTTGGCTCACAAAATAGACGAGCAGCAGG